>Ga0265780_10000584_pt1 | contig 55580 bp, 56 predicted proteins | sample P1T30metagenome_FD_192432 | JGI IMG/M metagenome (GOLD analysis project Ga0265780, IMG submission 192432) | Plant litter microbial communities from East Loma Ridge, Irvine, California - P1 T30 | ecosystem: Environmental > Terrestrial > Plant litter > Unclassified | place: USA: California... | reverse complement strand
GGTGACCTGCCCGGCCAGGAACCTGGTGTTGATGCTGGCCAGCGCGATGCTGGCCAAATTGATCGAGGGCGGCTTGCCACGGTTGGTGTCGGGGTCGCCGATGAATCCGATTCGCTTGCCGGGGACCCTGAACAATTACGGGCTGCGGTTTGCGCTGGCCGAATAAGGGTCGGGGTAAATAACTGGCTGCGGGCTGGGTGCCTGCGGCCGTAACAAGCTCAAGATGCAGGAAGCTCGTCTCTCGGTTTACTGTCCATCAAACGCTGCGGCTCAGCCACTGCAGTGAACCGTGTCATGACGGCGGCGATTACACCTATCAGAAGTGTCGCCGTCCAAGCGTATGGACCCCAGCTATCAATCGTCGCCTGACCCAGCATTTTCCAGAATCCTGGCGACGTCGCCGGCAGAAGCAGCGTCAATGCGACGGATAGACCAGGACGCTTGTCATTGATGATGGCGAAACACATCCACAAGCCGGTGAAGTTGGCCAGCACCGCCCATGCGCCTGCTGACGGCATTACCCAACCGGCGATCAGGCTGGCCAGGACGAGTTGTATGCCGACGCAACCGAAAGGCGTGGGTGCGAAGAGCGAAACAAGCAGCCCGGCCAACGTCAGTTGGGCAAACCAGATGGTCAAGCGATAATGAAAATTGGAGCGGTCAGGAAGCGGGTTGGTGTCCATGTGTCGGTCCGGTAGCAAACTTCGCCGATCCTATCGGTCCCACATTTGGCTGCGTTGCGTGAAGGCAAGAATTCAACTTATCGTTGGCGGCGTGATCGCCAGTCGCATACCTTCTGTTCTGTGATCAACGTTGCACAGCTCCAGTCATCGTATGCGCTCCGCTCAAGCATGTCGAAACGACGCGGCGCGTGTCGCCAGCACGCGCCTTATAGCGACTGTAAAACCTTATTTGTCAGCGATGGCTTCGCAACAGGACGTGCTTCTTATTCCACCGTCACGGACTTCGCCAGATTCCGCGGCTTGTCCACATCCGTCCCCCGCGCCAGCGCCGTGTGATAAGCCAGCAACTGCAATGCCGCCACGTGCAGGATCGGCGACAGCAAACCATAGTGCTCCGGCAGACGAATCACGTGCAATCCATCGCCCGAGGTAATGCGCGAATCGACGTCGGCAAACACATACAATTGACCGCCGCGCGCGCGCACTTCCTGCATGTTCGACTTCAGCTTTTCCAGCAGCGCGTCGTTCGGGGCGATGGTCACCACCGGCATCTCTTCAGTCACCAGCGCCAGCGGGCCGTGCTTCAATTCGCCGGCCGGGTAGGCTTCGGCGTGGATGTACGAGATTTCCTTCAGCTTTAATGCACCCTCCAGCGCGATCGGGTAGTGGAGGCCGCGGCCCAGGAACAGGGCGTTTTCTTTTCTCGCAAATTCCTCGGCCCAGGCGATGACCTGCGGCTCCAGCGCCAGCACCGCCGACAGGGCGACCGGCAGGTGGCGCATCTGTTTCAGGTAATTCGCTTCCTCGTCGTCACTCAGGCGGCCGTTCACCTGCGCCAGGGTCAGCGTCAGCAGGAACAGGGCGGCGAGCTGGGTCGTAAACGCCTTGGTCGAGGCGACGCCGACTTCGACGCCGGCGCGCGTGATGTAGGCCAGTTTGCACTCGCGCACCATGGCGCTGGTCGAGACATTGCAGATGGTCAGCGTGTGCGCCATGCCCAGGCTGCGCGCGTGTTTCAAGGCGGCCAGGGTGTCGGCGGTTTCGCCGGATTGCGAGATCGTCACCACCAGGGTGTTGGGGTGCGGCACGCTGTCGCGATAACGGTATTCGCTGGCGATCTCGACGTTCACCGGCAGCTTGGCCACCGATTCGATCCAGTACTTGGCGGTGAGACCGGCATAGTAGCTGGTGCCACAGGCCAGGATCAGTACGCGGTCGATCTCCTTGAACACGCGGTAGGCGTTATCGCCGAACAGTTCCGGCATGATGCCGGTGACGCCCTCGAGGGTGTCGCCGACCACGCGCGGCTGCTCGAAGATTTCCTTCTGCATGTAGTGGCGGTACGGACCAAGCTCGGCAGCGCCGGTGTGGGCGTGCACGGTTTTCACTTCGCGCTCGACCGGGCGGCCATCGACGTCGACGATCCAGTATCTCGCCAGCTGCAGGTCGACCACGTCGCCTTCTTCCAGGTAGATGATCTGGTCGGTGGTGCCGGCCAGCGCCATCGCGTCCGAGGCAACGAAATTCTCGCCTTTGCCCAGGCCGACGATCAGCGGCGAGCCCTGGCGCGCGGCGACCACGCGGTGCGGTTCTTCGCGGCAGAACACGGCGATGGCATAGGCGCCGTGCAGGCGTTTCACGGCCTGCTGCACGGTGGCGAACAGATCGCCGTCGTACATGTGGTCGACCAGGTGGGCGATGACTTCGGTGTCGGTCTGGCTCTGGAACACGTAGCCGAGGCCGGTCAGTTCGGCGCGCAGCTCGTCATGGTTTTCGATGATGCCGTTGTGGACCAGCGCGATGCGGGCATTGTCTTCGGTGGGTGAAAAATGCGGGTGGGCGTTGCGGGTGGCCGGGGCCCCATGGGTGGCCCAGCGGGTGTGGGCGATGCCCGTGAAACCTTGCAGATGGGTTTCGGCGATTTGCGTTTCGAGGTCGGCCACGCGCGAGGTGCTGCGCGAGCGGGCCAGGTGGCCGTCCAGGTGCAGGGCGATGCCGCAAGAGTCGTAGCCGCGGTATTCGAGGCGTTTCAAGCCTTCGAGCAGGATGGGGGTGATGTTACGCTGGGCCACTGCCCCGACGATACCGCACATGGTACTTCTCCAAAAAGTTGTCTAATGTAACTACTCTATGCCATGGATCATGAAATAAGCTTTCGTAATTCGATGATTTTTGAAATATTATTTCATGATATGCTGAGTATGAAATTTTCTTTCATCCCTAGCGAAATTTTTTATAAAAATGTCGAGCGAACCGCAGTCCTTGGACGATATCGATCGTCGCATCCTGAATGTGTTACAAGTTGACGCCTCTCACACCAATGCCGAGTTGGCGGAATTGGTCCATGTCTCTGCGCCCACTTGCCTGCGCCGCGTCAAGCAGCTCATGGATAACGGTGTTATCGAGCGGCAAGTTGCGATCGTTTCTCCGGAGCGGGTCGGGGCGCGCCTGAGCGCCATCGTCGAGATCACGCTGGACGTGCAGGCAGCCGACCGCATGGAAGAGTTCGAGCGTGTGGTGGCCGATGAAGCTGCCGTGCTGCAGTGCTACCGCGTGTCGCCCGGGCCGGATTTCGTGCTAATGGTGCAGGTGGCCGACATGCCGGCCTACCACGCGCTGGCGCATCGCCTGTTCACCACGCACAGCAATGTGCGCAACGTGAAGGCGTATTTTTCCACCTTCCGCAGCAAGTTCGAGACCCGCGTCACAGTATAAATGTCCGCTGAGTAAGCTCAACCGGCGCACGCGACAAAAAGTGTCTACTGGCAACTCTTTCCCATGCCAGCGAGGCGAGCGTGCACATGGAGGCGATACGGCAAGAGACGGCGCTGCTGGCGCTGTCCGGCGTGCACAAGCATTACCGCCATGCGCGCCACGGCACCCACGTCGACGCGCTGTGCGACATCAACCTGCGCATCGAGGCCGGCGAGATGGTCGCCGTGTGCGGTCCTTCCGGCCATGGCAAGACCACGCTCCTGAACCTGATCGGCCTGCTCGAGCCGGCCAGCGCGGGCAGTGTGTGCCTGGACGGCATCGACGCCGCCCGCCTGGACGAGCGCGCGCGCCGCGCCCTGCGCGAGCGCCTGATCGGTCCGGTTTTCCAAACTTTTAGCTTGATGCCGGTCATGACGGCCCAGGAAAACGTCATGCTGCCGCTGCTGCTGCGGCGGCGCCTGCCACGGCCCGCCTGGCTGGACGCGCGCGCCTACGCCACCGAATTGCTGGCCCGGCTCGGCCTGGCGGCCCACGTCCATCACTATCCGGCGCGCCTGGATGCCGGCCAGTGCCAGCGCGTGGCGATCGCGCGCGCCCTCATGACGCGGCCGCGCCTGGTCGTGGCCGACGAGCCGACCTCGCGCCTGGACGGCAGCGCGCTGCGCATGGTGCTGGACCTGTTCTGCGCCTGCCAGCACGAGCAGGGCACCGCCTTCGTGATTTCCACCCGCGACCAGCGCCAGCTGCATCGCGCCTCGCGCACGCTGCAGCTGAACGAGGGGCGGATCGGCCAGCGCCCGGCCGACCTGCCGCGCCGGCGGCCGGAGTGGCGGGCGTGAATCCGGCCAGCCCCGCCTGCCTGGCGCTGCGCACGGTGCTGGCCGGCCGCACGCGCGTCCGGGTGGCGCTGCTGGCGGTGACGGTCGACGTCGGCGCGCTCGCGTTCGGGGCAGGGCGGTTGCCGGGGTGGCATGCGCTGGCGCTAATGGGCCTGGCGGTGATCGCCTGTGTCGTGGCCGCCACGGTGTCGCTGCGGGCGCAGGCACGGCAACGCGAACTGGCGACCCTGCGTGCGCTCGGCATGTCGCGCACCGCGCTGGTGCTGATGCTGGAACTGGAAGCGCTGTGGATAACTGGCCTTGGTGCGTTGCTGGGACTGCTCGGCAGCAGTACCGCCGAGCGCATCGCCGCCAGTTGGCAGGCCAGGCCCGGCGACCCTGCGGCACTGGTCGGCGCGGCGTGCGGGATGCCCTTGCTGGCCAGTGTCTGCGGCATCGCCGGTGTCACGATCCTGGCGGCGCTGCCGCCGGCCCTGCATGCTGCGCGCCGCGACTTGGCGCTTGCCCTGGCGCTATTGCCAGCCCACCAGGACCCTTAGCGGACTGTGGACAAGCTTGTGGACTACCTTGCCGCATCCCTGTGCACAGCCACCGTACAAGCCTGTGCAAATCCGGTGGCCGGGCTGTGGATTACTTCTTGACCTTGACCGGACGCTTCCAGCCTTCGATCGTCAACTGCTTCGGCCGCGAGATGGTCAGCTTGCCGGCCGGCGCATCCTTGGTCAGCGTGGTGCCGGCGCCCAGCGTCGCACCCTTGCCGACGGTGACCGGCGCCACCAGCTGGCTGTCGCTGCCGATGAAGGCTTCGTCTTCGATGGTGGTGCGGAATTTATTTGCGCCATCGTAGTTGCAGGTGATGACACCGGCGCCGATGTTCACGCGCGAGCCGACGTCGGCATCGCCGACATACGCCAGGTGGTTCGCCTTGCTGTGCGCCGCGACCTTGCTGTTTTTCACTTCGACGAAGTTGCCGATGTGGACATCCTGGCCCAGCTCGGTACCCGGGCGCAGGCGCGCGTAGGGGCCGATGATCGATTGCTCGCCGACCACGGCATCTTCAACATGGCAGAACGGTTTCACCTGGGCGCCGGCGGCGATACGGGTGTTCACCAGCACCGAATGGGCGCCGATGGTGACACCGTCGCCGAGTTCCACGCGGCCCTCGAACACGCAGCCGACGTCGATGCTGACGTCGCGTCCGCAGATGAGTTCACCGCGCACGTCGATGCGCGCCGGGTCCAGCAGGGTCACGCCCTTTTCCAGCAGTGCATGCGCGATGTTCAGCTGGTGGCGGCGCTCGAGTTCGGCCAGCTGCACCTTGCTGTTCACGCCCGCCACTTCCCACTCGGCCGACGGTTGCGCCGACACCACCGGCACCCCGGCGGCCACGGCTTGCGCCACGATGTCGGTCAGGTAGTATTCGCCCTGCGCATTGTTGTTCCGCAGGGCGTTCAGCCAGCCGGTGAGGAACCTGGTCGGGATCACCATGATGCCGCTGTTGATTTCCTGGATGGCGCGCTCGGCCTCGTTGGCGTCCTTTTCTTCGACGATGCGCACGATCTTGCCATCCTCGCGGATGATGCGGCCCAGGCCGAAAGGATTGTCCTGCACCACGGTCAGGATCGCCAGCTTGTCGTCGCCGGCCGCTTCGACCAGGCGCTGCAGCGAAGCACTGGTGGTCAGCGGCACGTCGCCGTACAGGACCAAGGTCGGCGCGGCCGCGTCGATCTGTGGCAGCGCCTGCATCACGGCGTGGCCAGTGCCCAGTTGCGGCGCTTGCAGGGCGGTATCGATGGCGACGCCGTCATCCTCGCCCCAGCTTTGTACCGCACTCGGCACCGCGGCGCCGCCGTGCCCGTAAATCACGCATAATTTCTTCGGCTTGAGGCTGCGCGCCGTGTTGATAACATGTTGCAACAGCGGCTTGCCAGCCAATGGATGCAACACTTTCGGCAGCGCGGACTGCATGCGTTTTCCCATGCCGGCGGCGAGGATGACTACGTTCATAAGCCGTTCTCAAATGAATGATTAAAGATGAAAAAGTTTAACACGCACCCTTCTTTCCTAAAGCGCGCCCAACTGGTGTTCCTGGCCTTTGTCATGGTACTGGCGGCGGGCTGCAGCACGATCCGCTTCACCTACAACCACGGCGACACCCTGCTGTACTGGTGGTTGAACGCCTACATCGACATCGACAGCGACCAGTCCGACTGGGTCAAGAAAGACATCGACAACCTGTTCCAGTGGCACCGCACCACCCAGCTGCGCGACTATGCCGGCCTGCTCACCAAGATGCAGCGCCAGCTGGCCGACGGCAGCGTGACCCAGGACGAACTGCTGTCCGACTACCGCGACATCAAGGCGCGCACCGAACTGCTGGCTTTTAAAGCGCTGCCGCAGCTGGCCGACCTGGCGCTGTCGATCAAGCCGGAGCAGGTCGCCCAGCTGGAAAAGAAATTTGCGAAGAACAATACCGACTTCCGCAAGAAATTCATGAGCGGCAGCGTGCAGGACCAGCAGGAAGCCCGTTTCAAGAAGGCGATGGAGCAGTTGAACCTGTGGTTCGGCAGCTTCAGCCGCGACCAGGAAGCGCAGCTGCGCAAGGCCTCCGATGCGCGTCCGCTGGACAACGAGATCTGGCTGCAGGAACGCACGCTGCGCCAGAAGAAGATCGTCGCCCTGTTGCGCCGCATCCAGCAGGAAAAGCTGAACAAGGAACAGACGATGTCGGCCATCCACGGCCTGCTGCGCGACATGTTCGACCGCATGGAAGCGCCGGAACGCAAGGCCTTCTTCGATGCCTACGTGGACAACACCTCGAAGTTCATCATGACGGCGGTACGCCTGTCCACGCCGGAGCAGAAGACCCATGCGCAGCAGCGCATGCAGGGCTGGATCAACGATTTCAACGCGCTGTCCCAGGGCAAATAGCGTCATGAAGACAAGCGATTGATGCCCGCGGCATCAATCGCGCGCATGCTATAGTCCGCGCATGCAAAAGAAGAAGTCCTCCTCCCCCTCCTATCCGCGCCGTCCCGGCCCGCCGCAGCAAGTCCGCATCATCGGCGGCGCCTGGAAACGCACCCCGCTCCCCGTCCTCGACGCCCTCGGCCTGCGCCCCACGCCCGACCGCGTGCGCGAAACCGTGTTCAACTGGATCAAGCACCAGATGCCGGGCGACTGGGACACGGCCGAGGTCCTCGACCTGTTCGCCGGCAGCGGCGCCCTCGGCTTCGAGGCGGCCAGCCGCGGCGCGCGCTCGGTCACGATGATCGATACCGTCGGCGCCGTCGTGCGCCAGCTGGAGACCATCAAGGACAAGCTGAAGGCGGACAAGGTGAACGTGCTGCGCGCCGATGCGCTGGTCGTGGCGCGCGACCTGGCGCGGCGCGGCCAGAAGTTCGACCTGATCTTCCTGGATCCGCCCTACCAGCAGGATTTCCTGAGCCAGGCGCTGCCGCTGTGCGCGCCCCTGCTCAAGGAAGGCGGCCTGGTCTACGCCGAATCGGGCGAGCGCCTGCCGTTCCCGGAAGGCGAGGGCGACGCCCTGCCCGAATGGCTGGCAGAATGGGAACCGGTGCGCGCAGACAAGGCCGGCATGGTCCACTTCCACCTGTTGAAGTTGCACTAAAACAGTCGAAACCCGCCCCAGGGCGGGGCAGCTGCCGAAATTTCAGGCATAATGCGCGTCTATTCAGGTGCATTATTCTCAGGGAGCCGCAATGGTTGTAGCCGTTTATCCAGGTACGTTCGATCCGCTGACCCGCGGCCATGAGGATTTGGTGCGCCGCGCCTCGGGCCTGTTCGACACCTTGGTGGTGGGCGTCGCCGACAGCAAGAACAAGAAACCGTTCTTTTCGCTGGAAGAGCGCCTGGAAATCGCCAACGAGGTGCTGGGCCATTATCCGAACGTGCAGGTCGAGAGCTTTTCCGGCCTGCTCAAGGATTTCGTGCGCAAGCACGACGCCCGGGTGATCGTGCGCGGCCTGCGCGCCGTGTCCGACTTCGAGTACGAGTTCCAGATGGCGGGCATGAACCGCTACCTGCTGCCCGACGTCGAGACCCTGTTCCTGACCCCTTCCGACCAGTACCAGTTCATCTCGGGCACCATCGTGCGCGAGATCGCGATGCTGGGCGGCGACGTTTCCAAATTCGTCTTCCCCTCGGTCGACCGCTGGCTGCAAAAGAAAATCGCCGCCAACGCCGCTGCTGCAACGTCGACTGCGCCGAAGGCATAACCGACTTAGTTTCCTGCCATGGCTTTGCTGATTACCGACGACTGCATCAATTGCGACGTGTGCGAGCCCGAGTGCCCGAACGACGCGATCTCGATGGGGGCGGAGTTTTACCAGATCGATCCGCACAAGTGCACCGAGTGCGTCGGCCACTTCGACGAACCGCAGTGCCAGCTGCTCTGTCCCGTCTCCTGCATCCCCTTCAACCCCGAGTGGCGCGAAACCCGCGAACAACTCCAGGCCAAGTACGAAAGCCTGACAGCCGCCAAGGCGGCCTGACCCTCCCCCCAAATGCCGGCCCTTCGATGGACGGCATTTTTTTTAGCTGATCGAAAACCCATTCCTTTCCTAATTGATTGCGTTCGCAATCTCATGCAGATTGCATACGCAATCAAAGCGGCTGCGCCCCTTTTCAGCCCCGTGCTATGCTGGTTCCATGAGCGACGATCCCGATCCGGACGAGCCGCTGCCAGAATCGGTCAGCGAGAACATCGGTACCATTTCCGAGTTCTACGCGCGCCATGAGGAACACGTCACGGCCACCCAGCGCGTGGTCGAGAAAGTGGCGCTGTTCCTGGGCAGCCCGGGTTATGTCGCGGCGAACATCGTCTTCATTGTCTGCTGGATCGCAGGCAACCTGCTGGCGCCCGACTTCGATTGGGAGCAGATCGACGAACCGCCCTTCTTCTGGCTGCAGGGCATCATCGGCCTGAACGCCTTCATCATCTCGACCACGGTGCTGATCCGCCAGAACCGCATGTCGCGCCTGGCCGACCACCACGCCCACCTGGACTTGCAGGTCAACCTGCTGACCGAGGAAAAGACCAGCAAGATCATCGAAATGCTGGAGGCGATGCGGCGCGAGCAGCCGGGCGGACAGGGACGGCACGATACGGAAGCCGAGGAACTGGCCAAACCCGCCGATCCGAAGGCCGTGCTCGAGGCGATCGAAGAGGAAGACGACGAACCGTACGGCGAAGCCGGGAAGCGCGCCAGCCAGGAATAAAGGAGCCCACAGGTAAAATAGATTGCCCGTTGGTTATTCTGTGGATAAAGTATTTGGAAGACATTTGTCTGATCTCAAGGAGACACTTCCATGCTTACCCGCACCTCAACCCTCGCACGCCTGGCCATGGCCGCCGCCTTGGCGGTTGCCGTCGGTCTGCCGGCCGCCGCCGCGGTCGATGTCAATGGCGTCAAGTTCGACGATACGAACAAGGTCGCCGGCCAGGACTTGAAACTCAACGGCGCCGGCATGCGCACCAAGTTCGTCGTCAAGGTCTACGCGGCCGGCCTGTATCTGCCGGAAAAGAAGACCACGGTAGCCGACGTCATCAAGCAGGACGGCCCGCGCCGCGTGACCCTGGTCATGGCGCGCGACGTGTCGTCGGAAGATTTCGGTAACGCCTTCATGGAAGGCCTGAACGACAACGTCGACAAGGCGGAAAAGGCGAAGATCGTGTCGCAGATCGGCAAGTTCGGCGAGATGTTCGCCAAGGTCGACGGCCTCAAAAAGGGCGACGTGCTGCACATCGACTGGCTGCCTGCGACCGGTACCCAAATCGAGCTGAACGGCAAGAAATTGATCGAGAACGTGCCCGACCTAGCCTTTTATAACGCGCTGCTGCGCATCTGGCTGGGCGACAAGCCGGTCGACCGCTCGCTGAAGCCGGCTCTGCTCGGCGCCAAATAAACTTTACTCCTCTCCAGAACGCGGCCCCGGGCAACCGGTGGCCGCGTTTTTTTTCGTCCCGATTTTTTGACTGCGCGGCGGCCGTTTTTTTGGATGAGGTCACCCCCCATGCGGCATCGCGAACGCCTCTGGCCGATCGAGTCATCGATTTTATCGAAAGTAACCCTAACTCATCCATATGTGTAACTTTATATTAACTTCTATCAAAACTCATGGATTAATCATCAATTGAACGTGATTATGTTATTAATTTTCCTTATCATTGTTTTCTTCTGCAATTCCTTAATCGAGTCAACCAAGTATGTGAAAGCCGGCTACAACGGTCAATTTGGGGCTATCGTCATCCAATGTTGCGCCAACTATTTATTGATGAGTTGTTCGATTCCATGCACATATCAAGCAGTATCTACTTATTGTTAAATCAGACTAGCGAAAAATCCCACGAAACCCGGATCACCGGAAGTCGATGGCGATTGTCGAGACTGGCTCAAATGGCTGCCGAGGCAGGGAAACGACTGGAGGAGATGGCGCGGACGGGCGACGGCGACGAGCGGCGAGGAAGTGAAACGGACGAAAAAAAACGGCGCCCGTTACCGGACGCCGTTCTTGAAGGAAGCGCGTGGATCTTGTCAGGAACGCGCTCCGAAGGCGCGCACCGCTGGGCCCTCAGCCTGGAGCGCCGCCTTGGCCGCTTGCTGCTGGACCTGGGCATCGCGCAATTTGCGGCGGGCGGCCAGCTCGTCCTTGGTCGGACGCGGACGCACCACCAGCACCAGCGCGCGGGCGATACCGACCAGCAGGGGACGGAAGAAGATCAGGAGGGCAGCCAGCAGGGCCAGCTCGACCATGCCGGTCAGCAGTTGGCTGAAGGACACAGCCAGCATCGGGGTTTGGAACAAGGTATCAGCGAAAGCCATGGCGTCAGAGAGAGATATCATCGATGTATTCGATGTAACTATAGTGCAACGCAACATATAAATCTAATTACGTTCGCTGATAGTGCTTATGCTGTTCGTGAATGGAAATCGGGTACACTGTCCCCATCCCTGAAACACCTGACATGCCTGTCCGAACGGATTCCCATGAGCTTTCTTACGCTAGACCTGAACCTGCTCCGTGTCTTCGACGCCGTCATGACCGAGCAAAACCTGACGCGCGCCGCCGGCCACCTGGCCATGACCCAGCCCGCGGTCTCGAATGCCATCAAGCGCCTGCGCGAAAGCCTCGGTGACGAACTCCTGATCCGCACCGCCTATGGTGTGAAGCCCACGCCGCGCGCCGAAGCGCTGTGGCCGGCCGTGCGCCAGGCGCTGGCCGCGCTGGAAGCGGCGGTGATGCCGGAAACCTTCGACGTCTCGAAGGCGCAGGCCACCTTCCGCCTGGCGATGGCCGACGCCACCGCCGCCCTGTGGCTGCCGTCGCTGGTGCGCTCGATCGAAAAAGAGGCGCCCGGCGTGAACATCCGCATGGTGCCGCTGACCACGCGCGAACCGCGTCCGATGCTGCTGCGCGGCGACATCGACCTGGCCGTCGGCTTCTTCCCGGGCGTGGCCGCCCAGCTGTCCTATGAAACCGGTTCGCCGATCCGCCACGAGCGCCTGTATTCCGGTGAATACGTGGCGGTGATGCGCAAGAACCACCCGCTGGCCCAGGGCAAGCTGGAACTGGACGATTACTGCACGGCGAACCACCTGCTGGTGAGCTTCTCGGGCCGCGCCCACGGCCTGGTCGACGAGGCGCTGGCCCAGATCGGCCGCGAGCGCCGCATCCTGTTGACCGTGAACCAGTTCTTCACTGCCGGCCGCGTGGTCGCCAACTCGGACCTGGTGACGGTGCTGCCGAAGCACCTGATCGCCTCCACCGGCGCCGCCGACGCCCTGGTCTGGCGCGAACTGCCGTTCCAGCTGCCGGCCGTGCACCTGGACATGCTGTGGCACGAACGCGACGGCCGCAGCCCGGCACACCGCTGGCTGCGCAAGAACCTGGAAGCGATGTCGGCCTCGGCGCAGAAGATGCTGCCGCAGCAGTCCGAAACCAACGTCAAGATGGAGAAGATGGCGTAATCAGGCCCCTGCGCCGGCCCCTGCGGGGGCCTTCGATCGGCGGCTTACTTGATCGGCAACTTGGTCGTATTCTTGACCTCTTCCATCACCGCATAGGTGTGCGTCTCGCGCACCCCCTTCTGCAGCAGCGTCTTGCCCAGGAATTCGCGGTAAGCCGCCATGTCCTTCACCCGCGCCTTGACCAGGTAATCAAAACCGCCGGCCACCATGTGGCATTCGAGCACTTCGGGGATCAGCTGCACGCTTTGTTTAAAGGCGTCGAAGACTTCCGGCGTGGTGCGGTCCAGCACCACTTCGATGAAGACCAGCAGCGACACGTCCAGCAGCTGCGGGTTCAGTTGGGCCGTGTAGCCCATGATGTAGCCGGACTCGTGCAGCTTGCGCACGCGTTCCAGGCAGGCCGCGGGCGACAGATTGACGCGTGCCGCCAACTCGACGTTGCTGATCCGCCCGTCGCTCTGCAGCTCGGCAAGGATTTTCTTGCTGATCTTGTCCAGCATAGGTCTCACTCTCCGGTATAAATTTTATTTGGTGAAATTCTCTCACCAAAAACTATCTATTGCTAGTCTTCTTTAAAAACAGAATTAATCAAGAAGATTTGTCACTACAATCGAATCATGTTCCCGCATGCCCGTTCGCGCCGCCCGATTTGCTCGGCGCGGCGCGTTTTGCTGTGCGGCCCTGCCTGATTTTTCCTTCATTCATCGAGTTTCCATGAACATTGCCGCTTCCCCGGCCACCACCTTCGTGCCCTTCGACGCCCTGCAGGCCGAGACCCAGGGCGAACAGTCCCCGCTGCGCGCAGCCATCACCGCCGCCTATCGCCGCGACGAGACCGCCGCGGTGGAATGGCTGCTGGCGCAAGGTGCCAGCGCCAACGCCGACGCCCACGGCTTGGCGCACCGCCTGGTGTCCGCGGTGCGCGAAAAGCGCACGCGCTCGTCGGGCGTGGACGCGCTGATGCACGAATTCTCGCTGTCGTCGGAAGAGGGCGTCGCGCTGATGTGCCTGGCCGAAGCGCTGCTGCGCATCCCGGACAGCGAAACCGCCGATCGCCTGATCGCCGACAAGATCAGCCGCGGCGACTGGAAGAAGCACCTGGGCGAATCGCCGTCGCTGTTCGTGAACGCCGCCACCTGGGGCCTGCTGGTGACCGGCAAGCTGGTTTCCAGCAGCAGCGAAAAGGGGCTCGGTGCCGCGCTGACGCGCCTGATCGCCAAGGGCGGCGAGCCGCTGATCCGCAAGGGCGTCGACCTGGCCATGCGCATGCTCGGCAACCAGTTCGTGACCGGCCAGACCATCGATGAAGCCCTCAAAAACAGCCGCGACAACGAAAGCCGCGGCTACCGCTATTCCTACGACATGCTGGGCGAGGCGGCGCTGACCGAACGCGATGCGGAAAATTACTATGCCTCCTACGAAGCCGCGATCCACGCGATCGGCAAGGCCTCGAATGGCCGCGGCATCAAGGACGGTCCGGGCATCTCGATCAAACTGTCGGCGCTGCACCCGCGATACAGCCGTGCCCAGTACGCGCGCGTCATGAGCGAACTGCTGCCGCGCGTGCGCAAGCTGGTGCTGCTGGCGAAACAGTACAACATCGGCATCAACATCGACGCCGAGGAAGCCGACCGCCTCGAGATCTCGCTCGACATGCTGGAAGCGCTGGCGTTCGACGCCGAACTGGCCGGCTTCGAGGGCATCGGCCTGGTGATCCAGGCGTATCAGAAGCGCTGCCCCTTCGTGATCGACTTCGTGGTCGACCTGGCGCGCCGCAGCAACCGCAAGTTCATGGTGCGCCTGGTGAAAGGCGCCTACTGGGATGCCGAGATCAAGCGCGCCCAGGTCGACGGTTTATCGGGCTACCCGGTCTACACGCGCAAGATGTACACCGACGTGTCCTACCTCACCTGCGCGAAGAAGCTGCTGGCTGCGACCGACGTCATCTACGCCCAGTTCGCGACCCACAACGCCCATACCCTGTCCGTGATCTACACCTGGGCCAAGGCGGACGGCGTGTCCAACTACGAATTCCAGTGCCTGCACGGCATGGGCGAGACCCTGTACGACCAGGTCGTCGGCGCGAACAATCTCGGCAAGGCCTGCCGCATCTATGCGCCGGTCGGTTCGCACGAGACCCTGCTCGCCTACCTGGTGCGCCGCCTGCTGGAAAACGGCGCCAACTCCTCGTTCGTGAACCAGATCGTCGACGAGAGCGTGGCGATCGACACGCTCTTGACCGACCCGTTCGACGCCGCGCGCGCCGCGCGCTGCCTGCCGCATCCGCGCATCCCGCTGCCGGCGGCGCTGTACCCGGACGGCCGCCGCAACTCCGCCGGCCTGGACCTGGCCAACGAGGACGTGCTGGCCGAGCTGGGACGCGAACTCGGCACCGGGCGCCAGTATCTCGCCGCACCGCTGGTCGATGGCCAGCTGGAGGCCGCGGGCGCGATCAAGGTCGTCAATCCGGCGCAGGCGGCGGATATCGTCGGCCAGGTGGTTGAGGCCACGGTCGGCGACGTCGATACCGCGCTGCAGGCGGCCGTGCATGCCGCCCCGGGCTGGGAAGGGCAGGGCGCGAGCGCCCGCGCCGAGATCCTGCTGCGCGTGGCCGACCTGTTCGAACAGCAGCACATGGAGCTGATGGCGCTGGCCGTGCGCGAAGCCGGTAAATCGCTGCCGAACGCGATCGCCGAGATCCGCGAGGCGGTCGACTTCCTGCGCTATTACGCGGCCGAAGTGCGGAGCAGCGGTGACACCAAAGCCCTGGGTGCCGTGACCTGCATCAGCCCCTGGAACTTCCCGCTGGCGATCTTCACGGGCCAGGTGGCGGCCGCGCTGGCCGCCGGCAACGTGGTGCTGGCCAAGCCGGCCGAGCAGACCCCGCTGATCGCCTGGCGCGCCGTGCAGTTGTTCCACGCCGCCGGCGTGCCGGCCGGCGCCCTGCAGCTGCTGCCGGGCCGCGGCGAGACCGTCGGCGCCGCATTGACGTCGGACCCGCGCGTCAAAGCCGTGATCTTCACCGGGTCGACCGAAGTCGCCCAGCTGATCAACCGCACGCTTGCCAAGCGCGCCGGTGAGGAAGGCTGCGACATCCCCCTGATCGCGGAGACCGGCGGCCAGAACGCGCTGATCGTGGATTCCTCGGCGCTGCCCGAGCAGGTGGTGCAGGACGTGGTGAGCTCGGCGTTTGACAGCGCCGGCCAGCGCTGCTCGGCGCTGCGCGTGCTGTTCCTGCAGGAAGATATCGCGGATAAAACCATCACCATGCTCAAGGGCGCGATGCAGGAACTGCGCGTCGGCGTGCCGGACCGCCTGGCCACCGACATCGGCCCCGTCATCGACGCCGAAGCGCAGGGCAACCTGCTCGGCCACATCGAGCGCATGCGCGCCAGTGCCAAGCAATCCTTCTCGCTTTCTCTGCCGGCCGAGCTGCAGGCGGAGGGCACCTTCGTGCCGCCGACCGTGCTCGAGATCGGGTCGATGGCGGAACTCCAGCGTGAAGTGTTCGGCCCGGTCCTGCACGTCGTGCGCTACCGCCGCGCCGATCTCGCCCAGGTCGTCGACACCATCAACGCCACCGGCTACGGCCTGACCCTGGGCGTGCATTCCCGCATCGACGAGACCATCGACTTCATCACGGCGCGCGCCCACGTCGGCAACATCTACGTGAACCGCAACATCGTCGGCGCCGTCGTCGGCGTGCAGCCCTTCGGTGGCGAGGGCAAATCCGGCACCGGTCCGAAGGCCGGCGGCCCGCTCTACCTGAAGCGCCTGCAGAAGGACGCCAAACCGCTGCTGGTGCATGAGCGCCGCAGCAATGCCGCGCTGGACGCGCTGCTGGCCTGGGCGCGCGCCAACGGCCAGGCACCCGTCGCGGCGCTGGCCGACGGCTACATGCAGACGGCTTTGACCGGCGTCGGCATCGACTTGCCGGGCCCGACCGGCGAACGCAACCGCCTCGAGTTCGTGGCGCGCGGCACCCTGCTGTGCGCCGCGCAGTCGAGCGCCGGCCTGCTGAACCAGCTGGCGGCGGCGTTCGCGACCGGCAACCGCGCGCTGGTGCTGGCTGGCGGCGCGGTGCCGTCGAACCTGCCGGCCGAGGTCCAGCAGCGCCTGCGCGTCGTCGAGGAGGCCGAGCTGGATGGCCTCGAATTCGCGCTGGCGCTGGTCGAAGCGGGCCTGCCGGGCCAGCTGCAGCGAGGGCTGGCGGCGCGCCAGGGTGCCATCGTCGGCATCGTCGACACCCGTGCCGATACCCAGGTTCCCCTGTGGCGCCTGGTGGCCGAACGCGCCGTCTGCGTCAACACGACCGCGGCTGGCGGTAACGCAAGCCTGATGACGATCGAGGTGTGATCAAAGGGGGCGTCCCGGCGGCTGTAGTCCTGTAGTTTGCAATACCTTGTAATCAAACTTGGAGGAAGACATGTTGATAGGCGTTCCCAAAGAGATCAAGAACAATGAGTACCGGGTGGGGCTCACGCCCCCCAGCGTGCACGAACTGGTGGCGCGCGGCCACCAGGTCATCGTGCAGAGCGGCGCCGGGGCCGAGATCGGCCTGGACGACGAGCAGTACGTGGCGGCCGGCGCCACCCTGATTCACGCCGCGCCCGAGATCTTCGGGCAGGCCGACATGATCGTGAAGGTCAAGGAACCGCAGCCGGCCGAATGCGCGATGCTGCGTCCGGGCCAGATCCTGTACACCTACCTGCACCTGGCGCCGGATCCCGAGCAGACCGCGGCGCTGGTCGAATCGGGCGCGGTCTGCATCGCCTATGAAACCATCACCGGTCCCGGCGGCGGCTTGCCGCTGCTGGCGCCGATGAGCGAGGTGGCGGGGCGGATGGCGATCCAGGCCGGCGCCAGCCACCTGGAAAAGTCGAAAGGCGGCATGGGCCTGCTGCTGGGCGGCGTGCCGGGCGTGGCGGCGGGCCACGTGGTGATCATCGGCGCCGGCGTGGTCGGCACCAATGCGCTGCAGATGGCGGTCGGCACCAGTGCGCGCGTGACCGTGCTCGACAAGAACGTCGACCGCCTGCGCCAGCTCGACCTGGTCTACGGCAACCGCATTTCAAGCTTGTATTCGAATGCCCACGCGATCGAGGAAGCGGTGCTGTCGGCCGACCTGGTGATCGGCGGCGTGCTGGTGCCGGGCGCCGCGGCGCCGAAGCTGGTCACGCGCGCCATGGTGTCGCGCATGAAGGCGGGCGCGGTGGTGGTCGACGTGGCGATCGACCAGGGCGGCTGCTTCGAGACCTCACACCCGACCACCCACGCCGATCCGACCTTCGTGGTGGATGGCGTGGTGCACTACTGCGTGGCGAACATGCCGGGCGCGGTGGCGAGAACGTCAACCTTTGCCCTCAACAACGCCACCATCGGCCACGCGATCGCGCTGGCGAACAAAGGCTGGCAGCAGGCGCTGCGCGACGATCCGCACCTGAAGGCGGGCTTGAACGTCTGCCAGGGCAAGATCACCCACCAGGCCGTGGCCTGGGACCTCGGTTACGACTACGTGCCGGCCGATACCCTGCTGGCTTGACGCCTGGTCGCGGCCAGCTCGCGGCAGAACTGCCTGACGATATAAAACGCATAACGCGCCGCCACCGATTTCACGAAGCGCATGAAGTCGGTGGCGGCGTTTTCGTTGGCGTTGTCGGAAATCGTGCGGATCACGCCGAACGGGATGCCGAGCTCGAAACACACCTGCGCCACCGCGGCGCCTTCCATCTCCACCGCCAACAAACCCGGCAAAGCCTCGCCAAGGGCCTTGATACGCTCCCTGCCGCCCACGAACTGGTCGCCGCTGGCAATGTGGCCTCCATGCAGCCGAGGCGCCTGGAGCGCGAATACGGCCCTTTCCTGGGGATCGATGACTTCTGCGAACTCGGTGTCCAGGAAATGCCGCGTGGCGTGGCCGAGCTGGAGCGCCAGCTGGCGGTCTGACAGGAAGCGGCTCTGGCCCGTCAGGGGCACCTCATGGCGCGGGAACAGGGGGCTGGCATCCATGTCGTGCTGGACCAGGGATTCGGCCACCACGACGTCGCCGACACGGACCGCTGGGTCGCCACTGCCGGCCACGCCCGTGAACACGATGTGAGTCACCCCGAACCTCTCCACAAGCAAGGTCGCGGTCATGGCAGCGGCAACCTTGCCAATCCGCGATAAAACGCACACAGCGTCGATTTCCCACAGTTGCCCTGTCCAGACCTCACGCATGCCGTGGATGAGCTTGTAGGGGCTCTGCATGGCTTCCACGAGGCCTTGCTGCTCTTCATGCAGGGCGCTGATGATGCCGAGTCGCATAGTTAACCTTGTCCTGGATGCGTTAACAGCCGTATACCTGGAGTTTACGCCTGAAGTTAAACACGGTGTTTAGAAACGGCGTTAACGCGGTTAACGACCACCGTTAACGATGTAAACGGCGGCGATCAACGCCATGCAGGTCGTCTACCTGCCGCGTTCCGTCCTGCCCGCCGCTTTTGCTGTTTTGTTTTAGTAAACCAAAGATGTATATAAAAACTGGTAGTAGATAGTAAACGGCGATCCTTTCTGTGGATAAGGCCGGTTTTGTCCAGCGCATCAATGGTTTACGGTGCTTCGGATCTGCTGGAAAAACATTGTATCTGAGCAGGACGTTAACTGGACAAAAAGCGAGGTTAACCAGAAAAGCCAGGTTCTGCACATCCGATCCTGTGGATATGCAGGCGTTTTTCCACAGCCGAGCTTGATTTCAGTGGTTTTTCGTGGCTTTTCAGTCAAAAGCTGATCTGTTTTGCAAGCTGGCGCGTATGCAAACCCGCGGCCAGCTTCCCTGCGCTGCGTTCGCATCCCCTTCTTCCTGTAGACAAAAAAAAGCGGGCAAGTCGACAGCTTCGCCGTCAGTCCGTGCTTCTAGGGTCCTTGTCCTGGCGAGCCGGCGATCCGCGCACGCTCGCTTTGCCTGTATTAGTTAACTTGAATAGATATATAAAACTGGTAGTAATAGTAAACGCCGCCCGCGGTGTGGATAAATCCGGTTTACTCAACAGGCTCAAGGGTTTACGGGTTAACGAAAGCGCTGAACAAGGCTTGCGTCTGGCGAGGACGTTAACTGGACAAAAAACGGGTAGTGGACAAACCCGGCAGTTCCGCACATTCGATCCTGTGGATATGCATGGGCTTATCCACAATCGATGGCGCTTTTCCTTGCCGACGGTCGTTATTGATGACGAAAGAGCATGTCTGCAACTTGCCGATGCGCTTGAACGACCAGGTGTTGCAGACCTGGCCGCAGCCAGCTTGTCCGAAGTCGTCTAGTTCCATCCTTGTCGTCGAACCGGCCGAAGCCGTTTTTTTTCGGCCAGCGCCGGATTCGAAAACAAGCTCGTCAGGTTTACAACTAAAAGCTTGTATACAGAATGATGGTAATAGTTAACGTAGCTGCTATTCTGTGGATAAGCCGGGTTTTGTCCACAAGATCAGGCGTTTACGTGCTGTGTAAACCAGTGGGCCATCCCTGTATGTGCCTGGTGGAAAAACTGGACAAAAATCGGCGTGGTGGAAAAAAGCCGGTTTCCTCACATTCGGTACCTGTGGATATACAAATGCTTATCCACAGCGCCTGGATCCTCGTTCAAGGCTTGATCCTCTGGTAAGCTTGCTCAACCGAAGCACGTCCGAAGTCGACTTGAAGCAGATCGTGAGGCCCACTATGGTGTTGCGCATGCTGTCGAAATTGCCCTTGCCTTGTCGTGTTAACGTAAACCCCGACCTTTCACCTCGTAGTTGACAGGCCAGCGCGTGGAATCCGCAGGCGACTACGATTACGTCATTGTCGGGGCCGGCACGTCCGGCTGCGTGCTGGCCAACCGTCTCAGCCGCAATCCCGGCACGACCGTCCTGCTGATCGAAGCGGGCGGGCGCGACGATTATCTGTGGATCCACATCCCGGTCGGCTACTTGCACTGCATCGGCAACCCGCGTACCGACTGGCTGTTCCGCACGGAGGCGGATCCCGGCCTGGCCGGCCGGGCCCTGATCTACCCGCGCGGGAAAGTGCTGGGCGGGAGTTCCTCGATCAACGGCATGATCTACATGCGCGGCCAGGCCGGCGATTACGAACGCTGGGCCGAACTCACCGGCGATCCATCCTGGCGCTGGGAAAACGTGCTGCCGCTGTTCAAACGCAGCGAAGACCACCACGGCGGCGAAAGCGGCATCCACGGCAGCGGCGGCGAATGGAGGGTGGAGCGCCAGCGCCTGTCCTGGGAAATCCTGGACGCGTTTCGCCAGGCCGCGGCCCAGACCGGTATCTCCCCGGTCACTGATTTCAACGGCGGCGACAATGCCGGCTGCGCCTATTTCGAAGTCAACCAGCGCCGCGGCATCCGCCTGAACACGGCGCGCGCCTTCCTGAAACCGGCGGCGGGGCGGCCGAATCTGACCATCATGACCGGCTGCCATGTCGAGCGCCTGCTGCTCGAGGAGACGGAACAAGGCGTCGCCTGCCGCGGCGTGCGTTTCACCGGCGGCGGCAAGGTTTTTAGCGCACGCGCTCACCGCGAGACGCTGCTGGCCGCCGGCGCCATCGGTTCGCCGCACATCCTGCAACTGTCCGGCATCGGGCCGGCGCCGCTGCTGCACGCCCACGGCATCGCGCCGCGGGTGGATGCGCCCGGCGTCGGCGACAACCTGCAGGACCACTTGCAGCTGCGCATGGTCTATCGCATCACCGGCGCGCGCTCGCTGAACACGATGGCCGCGACCTGGTACGGCAAGGCGAAGATCGGCCTGCAATACCTGTTCACGCAGAGCGGGCCGATGTCGATGGCGCCCTCGCAGCTGGGCGCCTTTGCCCGTTCCGATGCGGATCAAGCCACGCCCAACCTGCAATATCACGTGCAGCCTTTATCTCTGGAAAAATTCGGCGACCCGCTGCACGGTTTTCCAGCGTTCACGGCCAGCGTCTGCAACCTGCGCCCGAGCTCGCGCGGCCACGTGCGCATCGCCTCCAGCGACAGTTATTCTCCACCGAAGATCACCCCGAATTACCTCAGCACCCAGCAGGACCGCCAGGTGGCGGCCGCGGCCCTGGCCCTGACGCGGCGCATCGTCGGCGCGCCGGCGCTGGCCAGGTACCGGCCCGAAGAATTCAAGCCGGGGCCGCGCTACCGCAGCGAGGAAGAACTGGCCGAGGCCGCCGGCCTGATCGGCACCACGATTTTCCACCCGGTCGGCACCTGCCGCATGGGCCCCAGCACCGATCCGCTGGCCGTGGTCGACAGCCGCCTGCGCGTCAACGGGGTGCGCGGACTGCGCGTAGTCGACGCCTCCATCATGCCTTTTATTACCTCCGGCAATACGAATTCGCCGACCCTGATGATTGCCGAAAAGACGGCACAGCAGATCCTGGACGAGGAGGGGGCGCCATGAGCGAGGTGATCCTGGAAACACGCGGTCTCGGCAAGAGTCTCAAGGGTTTTTAGCAGTAACGCTGGAACTTAGTCAAAGCTACACCGGCTCATCTATATGAGCACGGTGATATTGAACGAAGTCATTCTTACGTGCGCTGCAGGTGTCGCGCGTTTTGCCTACAACTGGGCACTGGCCGAGTGGGGACGGCAGTACGCGGCGTTCAAGGTCGATCCCGCTTTGAAGCAGCCGAATGAGGCTGTACTGCGGCGTCAACTCAACAGTATCAAGCGTGCCCAGTTTCCCTGGATGCAGGGCGTGACCAAGTCCGCTACAAGCTGCTCGCCTTCGTGCTGTCCGCCGCGCTGGCCGGCTTGGCGGGCGCGCTCAAGACGGTGGTGCCGGGATTCGAAACCTTGACCGACGTGCACTGGACCATGTCCGGCCTCGTCATCCTGATGACCCTGGTCGGCGGGATGGGTACGCTGGCCGGACCGGTGCTGGGCGCGGTCATCATCGTCGCGCTGGAAAACAAGCTGGGCGACCTCGGGAGCGCGCTGGCCGAAGCGACCCATGTAGAATGGTTCGCGTCACTGGGCGAGTCGGTCGGCATCGTCACCGGTTTGATCTTCGTGACCTGCGTACTGTTGTTCCGGCGCGGCGTCGTCGGCGAAATCACGGCGGCACGCCACAGGAGACGACCATGATCGACGAATCCCTGATGCTCGATGTGAACGGCATCCGCATGCACACCACGACCACCGGGCAGGGGCCGACGGTCTTGCTGCTGCACGGCTTTCCCGACACCCACATCGTCTGGCGCAAGCAGGTCGGGGTGCTGGCGGCGGCGGGGTTCCGCGTGCTGGCGCCGGACCTGCGCGGCTACGGTCGCAGCGACGCCCCGGGCGGCATCTACGACTATACGATGGAAAAGCTGCGCGGCGACGTGCTGTCCCTGCTGGACGCGCTCAAGATCGACAAGGTCAGCCTGGTCGGCCACGACTGGGGCGCGCTGGTCGGCTGGCAGCTGGCGGCGCTGGCGCCGCAGCGCATCGAGCGCTTTGTTGCGCTCTCGACCGGCCACCCGAGCGCCATCGCCCGCTCCGGCCTGCTGCAGCATTTACGGATGAGCTATGTCTTCGGTTTCATTTTACCGGGCATCGCCGAGCACACGCTGCGCGCCGGCGACTGGTTCATGATGCGCCAGTTCACCGGCGAGCCTGGCCAGGCCGATCACTGGAAGCGCGACCTCTCGCCGCCGGGGCGCTTGAGCGCCGCCCTGAATTACTACCGCGCGAATCTCGGCCTGGCGCTGCCGCATGGCTACCCGCGTGTCAAAGTGCCGGTGATGGGTATCTGGAGCGACCATGATCCGGCCCTCGGCGAAAAGCAGATGCGCGACTCGGCCCATTACGTGGATGGCGAATTCCGCTTCGAGCGCATCCGCGACGCCGACCACTGGCTGCAGCTGACGGCGCACCAGCAGGTCAACCGGCTGCTGCTCGAGTTCCTCGGCAGCGCCCAAGCGGCGGCGCACGCCGGGCAGGGTGCTTGAACCGGTGCGATCAATTGCCGCGCAACATAGCTGCCTCCCGCCGTCCTCATCCTGCATGAAGGCTTGAGGCGCTGGCGGCCATTCTCCGCCGCAGCGGCCGGCATCCTTGCTTGCCGTAAAATATCGCTTTTCCCTCCGTATGAATTCCCATGCTCGATTTCACCTTGCTGGCCTGCGCGGCCTTTCTTGCCGGTCTCGTTGATGCTGTCGTGGGTGGAGGAGGGCTGATCCAGATTCCCGCGGTCTTCGCGGTCTTGCCGAAGGAAGTGCCGGCGACGCTGCTCGGGACCAATAAACTGGCGTCGATGTGCGGCACGGCAGTGGCGGCGACAAAATATGCGCGCCGTGTAAAAGTGGCGTGGAGCACAGCGGCGCCGGCGGCGGTGGCGGCGTTCGCGCTGGCCTTTGTCGGCGCCTGGACCGTGACCCGGGTGCCGGGCGACTTCGTGCGCAGCCTGCTGCCGCTGATCCTGCTGGCCGTGGCGGTGTACACCTTCAAGAAAAAGGATTTCGGTTCCACCCATGCGCCGCTGCACAGCGGCATGAAGGAGCGCTGGCTGGCCTTGGGTGTCGGCGCGGCGATCGGTTTTTATGACGGCTTCTTCGGTCCCGGCACCGGCAGCTTCCTGATCTTCCTGTTCGTGCGTTTCTTCGGCTTCGACTTCCTCGGCGCCTCGGCCGCAGCCAAGATCGTGAATGTCGCCTGCAATGTGTCGGCGCTGCTCTGGTTCGGCTACAGCGGCCACCTGCTGTGGCAGCTGGCGGCGCTGATGGCCGTGTGCCAGATCGGCGGCTCGCTGGTCGGGACCCGGCTTGCGTTGAAGCATGGCAGCGGTTTCGTGCGCAAGTTGTTCCTGGTAGTGGTATCGGTGCTGATCGTAAAGACGGGCTACGATACCTTTATACACCTCGGCTTTTGACGTTTCACGTGAAACATCTCAGCGCGCGGGCCGCACTTCACTGACCAGGGTCGGAAAATCCCAGGCACCGCCGGGCGCGAACTGGCGGCACATGCCGGTCGTCGAAACCGAAGTCAAAATAAAATCCTTGCCATCCCAGGTCCAGGTTTTATAGCTGATGCAATCGGCGATCCCCCGTCCCTTCTGGAACGCCGCCAGCCCCCCGTCATGGTATTCGTTGGCTTCGTCGGTGACGAAGCGCGGTGCATAGGGGGCGCGGCGGTTCGTGATCCAGTAGCCCTCGCCAGTGTTGTAGGCACCCATCCAGCAGGTGGTGGACACCAGCATCGTCTGCGACGACAGCGGGTAGGCATTCAAGTCGGGCGCACCCTGGTGCAGCTTTTCGCAGTCGTTCGGCTTGTCGGATTGGCGCAGGGCTGCCAGCAGTGCGGCGCGTTCGCCGGCCGTGAACGTGATCTGCTTCGTGCCATCCTTGGGTTTCACGCTGTGGACGACAGGCCGAGGCAGCGCCGGCAGCACGCTGGTTTCGGGTTTGTCGCCTTTACGCACCAGTGCCTGGGGCGTGCCTATCCTTCCCTGGAACTCGTCCATCTTGAGCAGCACGGCATTCGCACCCATATTCGAGATGGTCCAGCTGGCTTTTCCGGCGCGCCATTCGATCACGGTATTTTTCGTCAGCGCGGCGAGAAGGGCAGCGGTCTGCGCCGCCGACAGGGTCCCGAGACGCTTTTCCCTGTCGAGACGGATGGCGCCGAGTGCCTGTTTGCCGACAAACATCTGGAGCATGCCCGGCAGTTTGTTGTCGTCTTCGCTTTGCGCGAGCTGGACTTCGGCCGTGACGGCCTGGTTCGGTCCGGCCGCTCGGGTCAGCATGACGCTGGCGCTCGCGCCGATCTCTTCGGTCTGGTAGCCGGCGGCACGGCAGGTCCGTGTGTTATCGCAAGCAATTTCCCAATCCTTGTGCTCGAACTGGACGTGGGGCAGGTTAGTCTCGGCAGCTTGTGTGTGGCCGAACAGCATGCCGCAAATAGCAAAAAAGCGCGCAGTGATTCGCATGGTCGATATGAACCGATGAGTAATGGATGGCTTCGACTATCGCTCTGTTGCGTCTGCTTGTCCACTGGTCGAAGCACTATCGTTTTGGTTTCACGTGAAACAAAAACTGTCGTTTTCGGCCCCATCCCGAAGCCCAACAGAAAAAAGACTCTATAATCCCCGCTTAACTCTCCTCGCAACACCAATCCATCATGCTATTTCCGACAGAATTCGACGTGATCGTCGTTGGCGGCGGCCATGCCGGCACCGAAGCGGCTCTCGCGTCCGCACGCATGGGGCAGAAAACCCTGTTGCTTACTCACAATATCGAAACCCTGGGTGCGATGTCCTGCAACCCGTCGATCGGCGGTATCGGCAAGGGCCACCTGGTCAAGGAAGTCGACGCCATGGGCGGCGCGATGGCGATCGCCACCGACGAGGCCGGCATCCAGTTCCGCATCCTGAACTCGTCGAAAGGGCCGGCCGTGCGCGCCACCCGCGCCCAGGCCGACCGCGTACTCTACAAGGCGGCGATCCGCGCGCGCCTGGAAAACCAGCCGAACCTGTGGCTGTTCCAGCAGGCCGTCGATGACTTGATCGTCGAAGGCGATCGCGTGGCCGGCGCCGTGACCCAGATCGGCCTGCAGTTCCGCGCCCGCGCCGTCGTGCTCACCGCCGGTACTTTCCTCGACGGGAAGATCCACGTCGGCCTGCAACACTACACGGCCGGCCGCGCCGGCGACCCGGCGGCGATTTCCCTGTCGAGCCGCTTGAAGGAACTCAAGCTGCCGCAGGGGCGCCTGAAAACCGGCACCCCGCCACGCATCGACGGCCGCAGCATCGATTTCTCGGTGATGAGCGAACAGCCGGGCGACCTCGATCCGGTCCCGGTGTTTTCCTACATGGGCAATGCCGCCATGCACCCGAAGCAGGTGCCATGCTGGGTCACGCACACGAATGCGCAAACCCACGACATCATCCGCAACGGCCTGGACCGCAGCCCGATGTACACCGGCGTGATCGAAGGCGTCGGGCCGAGATACTGCCCGTCGATCGAAGACAAGATCCACCGCTTCGCGTCCAAGGAATCGCACCAGATCTTCCTGGAACCGGAAGGCCTGACCACTAACGAGTTTTATCCAAACGGGATCTCGACCAGCCTGCCCTTCGACGTGCAGCTGGCACTGGTGCGCTCGATGCGCGGCCTCGAGAACGCTTTTATCCTGAGACCGGGCTATGCGATCGAGTATGACTACTTCGATCCGCGCGGTTTGAAATCCTCGCTCGAAACCCGGGCGATCGGGGGCCTGTTCTTCGCCGGCCAGATCAACGGCACCACCGGCTACGAAGAAGCCGCAGCCCAGGGCATGCTGGCCGGTATCAACGCCGCGCTGCAAACCCAGGGTCATGACGCCTGGACCCCGGGCCGCTCGGAAGCCTACCTCGGCGTGCTGGTCGACGACCTCACGACCCAGGGCGTGGCCGAACCCTATCGCATGTTCACCAGCCGCGCCGAATACCGCCTCTCGCTGCGCGAAGACAATGCCGACATGCGCCTGACCGAAATCGGCCGCAAGCTGGGCGTGGTCGGTGATGCGCAGTGGGAAGCCTTCGAGCGCAAGCGCGAAGCCGTCGCCCTCGAACTGGAACGCCTGCGTTCGACCTGGGTCAACCCGCGCATCCTGGCCGCCGCCGAATCCGAACGTGTGATCGGCCAGGCCATCGAACGCGAGTACAACCTGGCCGATTTGCTGCGCCGTCCGGGCGTTGAGTACGAAAAGCTGATGAGCCTGCAGGGCAATGAGGGCCAGGCATTGGCCGGTCCGGGCGTGGACGATCCGGCCGTGAAGGAGCAGGTCGAGATCCAGCTGAAATATTCGGGCTATATCAACCGCCAGGCGAAAGAGGTCGAACGCCACGACTATTACGAAAACCTGAAATTGCCGGAAAACCTGAACTACCTCGAGATCGCGGCGCTGTCGATCGAGGTGCGCCAGAAGCTCGACAAGCAGCGGCCGGAGACCCTGGGCCAGGCCTCGCGTATCTCCGGCGTGACCCCGGCGGCCATCTCCCTGCTGCTGGTGCACCTGAAAAAACGCGGCGCCAAGGGTTTTACGGGTGTCCCGAGCGAGGAAACGGCTGAATGAAGAATTTCGATCGTGCCCAGCTCGCGCAACTGCTGGAACAGGGCATCCGGGAAATGGAGCTGGACGTCAGCCCAGGCCAGCACGGCCAGCTGATGGATTACCTGGCCTTGATGTTCAAGTGGAACTCGGTCTACAACCTGACCTCGCTGCGCGACCCGCAGCAGATGGTGACGCACCACTTATTGGACTCATTGGCTGCGGTGCCGGCTTTTGAAAATGCCGTCAATGTGCTGGATGTGGGCGCCGGTGGCGGCCTGCCCGGCATCGTGCTGGCCATCATGCGCCCCGACATGAAAGTGTCGATGATCGACACCGTGCACAAGAAGACCGCCTTCCTGACGCAGGTGAAGGCGGAACTGGGCCTGGCCAACGTGACCGTGTACACGATGCGGGTCGAGCAGCTGCAGGTCAGCGACAAATTCGACGTCATCACCTCGCGCGCCTTTGCCGACCTTTCGGATTTCGTCAACTGGTCTTGCCACCTGCTGGCCGAGGGCGGGCGCTACATCGCCCTGAAAGGGGTGGCCCCGAAGGACGAGCGGGAACGGCTGCCGGCAGAATGGAAAGTGCAAAAGGTGGAGCCCCTGCAGGTGCCGCGGCTGGGCGCGGAACGCCACCTGGTGTTCATCGGACGCGCCGGCGAAAATTCGCAGGGCTAACAGTATAAATGGTATAAACAGTTTATACCGTTATTACCGTATAAAACATAGTAACTGTATAAATCGTTTTAACGGTATTAACGGTATAAAGGACAAGAGCATACATGGCGAAAATTTTTTGCGTAGCAAACCAGAAGGGCGGGGTGGGGAAGACCACCACCAGCGTCAACCTGTCGGCGGGCCTGGCCAAGCTGGATCAGCGCGTGCTGCTGGTCGATCTCGACCCGCAGGGCAACGCGACCATGGGCGCGGGCATCAACAAGGCGGGCTTGCAGTCCTCGATCTATGAAGTGCTGCTGGGCGAATCCGACGTCGCCGCCAGCCGCCTGCGCAGCGAAGCGGGGCGCTTCGACGTGCTGCCCGCCAACCGGGAACTGGCCGGCGCCGAAGTCGAGATGGTGGAACTTGAGAACCGCGAGCGGCGCCTGAAGGACGCGCTGGCCAAGGTGGACGCCGACTACGATTTCATCCTGATCGACTGCCCGCCGGCGCTGTCCATGCTGACGCTGAACGGCCTGGTGTCGGCGCATGGCGTGATCATCCCGATGCAGTGCGAGTACTACGCGCTCGAAGGCCTGTCCGACCTGGTCAACACGATCAAGAAGGTGCACGCCAACCTGAACCACGATTTGAAGATCATCGGCCTGCTGCGCGTGATGTTCGATCCGCGCATGACCTTGTCGCAGCAGGTGTCAAGCCAGCTCGAGCAGCACTTCGGCGACAAGGTGTTCAAAACCATCATCCCGCGCAACGTGCGGCTGGCCGAGGCGCCCTCATACGGCATCCCGGGCGTGACCTTCGATCCCTCGTCGAAAGGGGCGCAAGCCTATATCGCTTTCGGCGCCGAGATGGTCGAGCGCATCAAGACTATGTAAACGAAGCGGACGAGCTAGAACATCATGGCAAGCAAAAAATTCAAGGGGCTGGGCCGCGGCCTCGACGCCCTGCTCGGTGGAGACGCCCCGGACACCCCTGCCGCCCCCAGCGGTGCGCCGTCGACTTTGAAGGTCAACCAGATCCAGGCCGGCAAGTACCAGCCGCGCACGCGCATGGACGACGGCTCCTTGCAGGAACTGGCGGCGTCCATCAAAAGCCAGGGCATCATGCAGCCGGTGCTGGTGCGCCCGATCGCCGCCAGCGGCAGCATCGCCTATGAAATCATCGCCGGCGAACGGCGCTTCCGCGCCGCCCAGCTGGCCGGCCTGGACGAGATCCCGGTGCTGGTGCGCGAGGTCGACGACCAGAACGCCGCCGCCATGGCGCTGATCGAGAACATCCAGCGCGAAGACCTGAATCCCCTTGAAGAGGCGCAAGGCATCGCGCGCCTGATCTCGGAATTCGATTTCACCCACGAGCAGGCGGCCAACGCGGTCGGCCGTTCGCGCAGCGCGGTGTCCAACCTGCTGCGCCTGGTGAACCTGGCCCAGCCGGTGCAGACCATGCTGATGGCCGGCGACATCGACATGGGCCATGCGCGCGCGCTGCTCGCGGTCGATGCCGCCAGCCAGATCACGCTGGCGAACCAGGTGATCGCCAAACGCCTGTCGGTGCGCGAAACCGAGAAGCTGGTGGCGCGCGCGCTGGAAGAACAGGATGCGCCGGCAGCGGCCGCACGCCAGAAGGACAAGTCGGGCGACATCGTGCGCCTGGAAGAAGAATTGTCCGACCGCCTGGCCACCCCGGTCGTGTTCAAGATGGGCACCAAGGGCAAGGGGCAGATGATCATCGACTTCGCCGATCTCGACGTGCTCGACAGCGTGCTGGCCCGCTTGCGCGCCTGAACCTTTCTCCCGCATGCGGCTGTGGACAAGCGAATGCTTGTACACAGCCGCAGTGCGTATCCTGGCGACCGTGCCGTCTCCCGCCCCAATCCGGCGCACCACCGCGCTGCGCCGCCGGCCATCGTAATAGCCTGAAAACAACACTCATGCATATTGCGTAAGAAGCGGCAACATGGTGTTCATCATTTGAGCGCCTGTCGCCAAAACACCGAATTTCGTAGGAAAGTTCACACTTCTGCGGCGATTTTGTTTGTCGTTTTTACATCCCTTCGTGGTGCACGCCCGACCGGAACAGTTTGACGACGCCTCTGATAAACCCTTATAATCCCGCTGATTCATGTAATTACCATACCGTAACCCGGTTCCACCACGGCCTGGCGCGAAAGAATAACAACATGCTGCGCCTGGTCTCCCTGCAAATGATGGCAACACTCGTGGCCGGCATCATCGCCGGACTGCTGGGTGGGTGGGCTGCGATGTTTTCGGCGGTACTTGGCGGGATGTGTTGCGTCGTGCCCAATGGCATCATGGCTTTTCGCCTGTTCGCCAGTACGCAAAAAGTGGGCGGTACTAACCCCGCCACATTTTTCATCTGGGAATTTGTAAAGATTGCTTTAACGCTGGCGCTGTTGTATTTCACGGCGCGGCTGTACCACGATCTGAATTGGCTGGCACTTCTGTGCGGATTCATCGTGGCGCTGAAAAGTTACATCATTTTATTATTTAGGCACTGACAATGACGAGTCCAACGGTAGAAACCGCCGCGGCCCATGCGCCAACCGCGGGTGAGTACATCCAGCACCACCTCGGTCACTTTTCCACCTCGCACCAGGCCGGTCCGGTCGACTTCAGCGTGTGGAACATCGACACCATCCTGTGGTCGGTCGTGACGGGTGTACTCGGCTGCATCATCATGTGGCTGGCCGCGCGCCGCGCCACCGCGGGTGTGCCGGGCCGCTTCCAGGCTTTCGTCGAAATGATCGTCGAGATGGTCGAAGACCAGTCCAAATCGATCATCCACGGCGACCGCAGTTTCATCGCACCGCTGGCATTGACCGTGTTCGTCTGGGTATTCCTGATGAACTCGCTGGACTTCCTGCCGGTCGACCTGTTCGCCGGCCTGTTCCGTGCACTGGGCATGGGCGAGCCGCACTTCCGCATCGTGCCGACCGCCGACCTGAATGGTCCGATGGGTATTTCGCTGGGCGTGCTGGCCGTGGTCTTGTTCTATAACGTCAAGATCAAGGGCATTGGCGGCTGGATCCACGAACTGTTTGCAGCACCGTTTGGCATTTATATGGCGCCGTTCAACCTGCTGTTGAACCTCATCGAATACGCAGCCCGCACCGTGTCGCTCGGTATGCGACTGTTCGGCAATATGTTTGCCGGCGAGCTGTTGTTCCTGTTGATTGCTCTGCTCGGCTCCATGGCCACGGCCTTCGGCTTTGTTGGCCACGTGGTTGCCGGTTCGGTCTGGGCGATCTTCCACATCCTGATCGTTACCTTGCAGGCATTCATCTTCATGATGCTGACGCTGGTTTATATCGGTCAGGCCCATGAGAGCCACTGACCGACGCGTCGCAAAACGAACAAGATAGTGGTAGTAAAGAAGTTGTAACAATTTAATCTAGTTTTTTAACACACTTTTGGAGTAATGGAATGACTGACTATTCTTACGTTGCACTGGCTTGCGGTCTGATCATCGGCCTGGGCGCGATCGGCGCATGTATCGGTATCGCACTGATGGGCGGTAAGTACCTGGAAGCTTCGGCACGTCAGCCTGAACTGATGAACACCCTGCAGACCAAGATGTTCCTGCTGGCCGGTCTGATCGACGCGGCGTTCCTGATCGGTGTCGGTATCGCCATGCTGTTCGCATTCGCAAATCCGTTCCACGCCTAATCGAAGCTTCACTCGGTTCTGAACAGCCGAACCGTCCTGGTTCGGCATCCGTTTTTGTGAGAAGGAATTTACCGTGAACTTGAACGCAACCTTGTTTGCCCAGTTCGTGGTCTTCTTCATCCTGGTCGGTTTCACGATGAAATTCGTGTGGCCTCCCCTGATGAAAGCGCTCGACGAGCGCGCCGAGAGGATCGCGAACGGTCTGGCTGCCGCCGACCGTGGCAAGGCCGAAGCCGCCGCCGCCGAAAAGCGTATCGCTGCCGAACTGTCGGCAACCCGTGACGAAAGTGCCAAGCGTATCGCCGATGCCGAAAAGCGCGGCCAGGCAATCATCGAAGAAGCCAAGCTGACCGCCAACGCCGAAGCCGCACGCATCCGTGCCGAAGCCGAAGCCGAAGCGGCGCAGCAGATCAATCGCGCGCGCGAAGAACTGCGTGGCCAGGTGGCCGCTCTCGCCGTCAAGGGCGCCGAGCAGATCCTGAAGCGCGAAGTCAACGCATCGGCCCACGCCGACCTGCTGTCGCAACTGGCGACCGAGCTCTGATCATGGCTGAACTCGCAACCGTCGCCCGTCCCTACGCCGAAGCGCTGTTCCGTGTCGCCCAGAACGGCGATGTGAACGCCTGGTCCGGCATCGTCGCCGAACTGGCACAGATCGGCGCCAATCCGGATCTGCAGGCTTTCGCCAGCAACCCGAACGTCACGCCGGCGCAGCTGGCCGACACGATTGCGTCCCTGGTCAAGTCGCCGCTCAACGCTGAAGCGAAGAACTTTATCGCGATGCTGTCCGAAAACGGCCGCGTCGCGCTGCTGCCGGAAATCGCCACCCAGTTCACCGTGCTCAAAAACGCACAGCTGGGCGCCGCCGACGCGATCGTCTACAGCGCGTTCGACATCTCGGCAGGCCAGCTGGACACGCTGGTCGCCACGCTGGAAAAGAAATTTGGCCGCAAGCTCAACCCCACGGTCGAACTCGACCCGTCGCTGATCGGTGGTGTGCGCGTGGTCGTCGGTGATGAAGTGCTCGATACCTCGGTCCGCGCCAAGCTGCAGCAGATGCACAACGCGCTGGTCGCCTGAGATCGCACTGTACCGCGTCGCGCCCTTGCCCTACGCATCAAGAAACTATTAGGAGTTAGCACTCATGCAACTTAATTCGTCTGAAATCAGCGAACTGATCAAGAGCCGCATCCAGGGCCTCGAAGGTCAGGCTGATGTTCGTAACCAAGGCACGGTGATCTCCGTCGCCGACGGTATCTGCCGCATCCATGGTCTGTCGGACGTGATGCAGGGCGAGATGCTGGAATTCCCGGGCAACACCTTCGGTCTGGCGATGAACCTCGAGCGCGACTCGGTCGGCGCCGTGATCCTGGGCGCCTACGAGCACATCTCGGAAGGCGACACCGTCAAGACCACCGGCCGCATCCTGGAAGTGCCGATCGGTCCGGAACTGCGTGGCCGTGTGGTCAACGCCCTGGGCCAGCCGATCGACGGCAAGGGTCCGATCGCCACCACCCTGACCGCCCCGATCGAAAAGATCGCCCCGGGCGTGATCGCCCGTGAATCGGTGTCGCAGCCGCTGCAGACCGGCATCAAGTCGATCGACGCGATGGTGCCGATCGGCCGTGGCCAGCGCGAGCTGATCATCGGCGACCGCCAGACCGGCAAGTCGGCCGTGGCGGTTGATGCGATCATCAACCAGAAGGGCCAGAACGTCACCTGCGTGTACGTCGCGATCGGCCAGAAGGCATCGACCATCAAGAACATCGTGCGCTCGCTGGAAGAGCACGGCGCGATGGAATACACGATCGTGGTTGCCGCCTCGGCGTCGGAATCGGCTGCCATGCAATACATCTCGGCCTACTCGGGCTGCGCGATGGGCGAATACTTCCGCGACCGCGGCGAAGACGCGCTGATCGTGTACGACGACCTGTCGAAGCAAGCCGTCGCCTACCGCCAGATCTCGCTGCTGCTGCGCCGTCCGCCGGGCCGCGAAGCCTACCCGGGCGACGTGTTCTACCTGCACAGCCGCCTGCTCGAGCGCGCAGCGCGCGTGAACGCCGACTACGTGTCCGCCTTCACCAACGGCGCCGTGACCGGCAAGACCGGTTCGCTGACCGCACTGCCGATCATCGAAACCCAGGCGGGCGACGTCTCGGCCTTCGTGCCGACCAACGTCATCTCGATTACCGACGGTCAGATCTTCCTGGAAACCTCGCTGTTCAACGCCGGTATCCGTCCTGCGATCAACGCCGGTATCTCGGTGTCGCGCGTCGGTGGCGCAGCCCAGACCAAGGTCATCAAGAACCTGTCCGGCGGTATCCGTACCGACCTGGCGCAGTACCGTGAACTGGCTGCGTTCGCGCAGTTCGCATCGGACCTGGACGAGTCGACCCGCAAGCAGCTGGACCGCGGCGCACGCGTGACCGAACTGCTGAAGCAGAAGCAGTACTCGCCGCTGCCGATCTCGTTGATGGCCGCGTCGCTGTTCGCAGTGAACAAGGGCTTCTTCGACAGTATCGACGTCAAGCGCGTGCTGGACTTCGAACACGGTCTGCACAACTACCTGAAGTCGAGCCACGCCGAGCTGCTGTCGAAGATCGAGCAGAACAAGGCGCTGGACAAGGATGGCGAAGCGGCTCTGTCCGCCGCCGTCGCCGACTTCAAGAAGTCGTTCTAAGCGCATTCTGACGGAATGCGGGACGGGGGTTCGATGCCCCCGTCCTCACAAGGAGTAAGGGCTCATGGCAGCAGGCAAAGAGATACGTGGCAAGATCAAAAGCGTAGAAAATACGAAAAAGATCACCAAGGCGATGGAAATGGTCGCCGCATCCAAGATGCGCAAGGCGCAGGACCGGATGCGCGCCGCCCGTCCCTACAGCGAGAAGGTCCGTAACATCACGGCCAACCTCGCCACTGCGAACCCGGAGTACACCCACGCGTTCATGGCGCAAGCCAAGGACGTCAAGGCGAAAGCCGTCGGCTTCATCGTCGTCACGACCGACAAGGGTCTGTGCGGCGGCATGAACACCAACGTGCTGCGCCAGGTGACGCAGAAGACCCGCGAGCTGGAAGCCGCGGGCAACCGCATTGAAGTCGTCGCGATCGGTAACAAGGGTCTCGGCTTCCTGAACCGCATCGGCGTGAAGGTCGTGTCGCACGTGACCCAGATCGGCGATACCCCGCACCTGGAAAAGCTGATCGGCCCGATCAAGGTCATGCTCGACGCTTACCAGGATGGCCAGCTGGACGCGGTGTACCTGTGCTACACCAAGTTCATCAACACCATGCGCCAGGAACCGGCGGTCGAGCAGCTGCTCCCGCTGCCGGCCCGGCACCTGGAAGCCGACCGCGGTAGCCATGCTTGGGATTACATCTACGAGCCGGATGCGCAAGTGGTCATCGACGAGCTGCTGGTGCGCTACGTCGAGGCGCTGATCTACCAGGCGGTGGCCGAGAACCTGGCGTCCGAGCAGTCGGCGCGCATGGTGGCAATGAAGGCCGCGACCGACAACGCAGGCAGCGTCATCGGCGAGCTGAAGCTGGTCTACAACAAGACCCGCCAGGCCGCGATTACCAAAGAACTCTCGGAGATCGTGTCCGGCGCGGCTGCAATCAGCAGCTGAGCCCAGTGACCGAGCTCTCGTAACGACATTAAAACTATATCTGAAGGAACGAACATGGCTGATGGCAAAATCGTTCAGTGTATCGGCGCCGTGGTTGACGTGGAATTCCCGCGCAACGCAATGCCGAAGGTGTACGACGCACTGAAAATGGAAGGCTCCGCACTGACCCTGGAAGTGCAGCAACAGCTGGGTGACGGCATCGTCCGTACCATCGCGCTGGGCAGCTCGGAAGGCCTGCGTCGCGGCATGATGATCCAGAACACCGGCGCGCCGATCATGGTGCCGGTCGGCCAGGCAACCCTGGGCCGCATCATGGACGTGCTGGGCAACCCGATCGACGAACGCGGCCCGGTCAGCGCCGAGCGCACTGCCTCGATCCACCGCAGCGCCCCGCAGTACGACGAGCTGTCGCCGTCGCAAGACCTGCTGGAAACCGGCATCAAGGTGATCGACCTGGTGTGCCCGTTCGCCAAGGGCGGTAAAGTCGGCCTGTTCGGCGGCGCCGGCGTCGGCAAGACCGTCAACATGATGGAACTGATCAACAACATCGCCAAGGCGCACTCGGGTCTGTCCGTGTTCGCCGGCGTGGGCGAGCGTACCCGCGAAGGTAACGACTTCTACCACGAAATGGCCGATGCCAAGGTCGTCGATCTGGACAACCTGCCGAACTCGAAGGTCGCGATGGTCTACGGCCAGATGAACGAACCGCCGGGCAACCGCCTGCGCGTCGCGCTGACCGGCCTGACCATGGCCGAAGCCTTCCGCGATGAAGGCAAGGACGTTCTGTTCTTCGTGGATAACATCTACCGCTACACCCTGGCCGGTACCGAAGTCTCGGCACTGCTGGGCCGTATGCCGTCGGCGGTGGGCTACCAGCCGACCCTGGCCGAAGAGATGGGCCGCCTGCAGGAGCGCATCACCTCGACCAAGACCGGTTCGATCACCTCGATCCAGGCCGTGTACGTCCCTGCGGATGACTTGACCGACCCGTCGCCTGCCACCACCTTCGCCCACCTGGATTCGACCGTCGTGCTGTCGCGTGACATCGCCTCGCTGGGTATCTACCCGGCCGTCGATCCGCTGGACTCGACCTCGCGCCAGCTGGACCCGCTGGTCGTCGGCGAAGAGCACTACGCCACCGCGCGCGCCGTGCAGGGCACCCTGCAGCGCTACAAGGAACTGCGCGACATCATCGCGATCCTGGGCATGGACGAACTGGCACCGGAAGACAAGCTGGTGGTGGCACGCGCACGTAAAATGCAGCGTTTCCTGTCGCAGCCTTTCCACGTCGCCGAAGTGTTCACCGGCGCACCGGGCAAGTACGTTTCGCTGAAAGACACGATCAAGGGCTTCAAGATGATCGCATCGGGCGAACTGGACCACCTGCCGGAGCAGGCGTTCTACATGGTCGGCACCATCGAAGAAGCGATCGAAAAGGCCAAGAAGCTGGCTGCCGGTTAATCCGCTAGTCACTTCAAAGGACACTTATGGCAAACACACTTCACGTTGACGTCGTCTCCGCCGAAGAGTTGATCTTCACGGGCGAAGCCGAGTTCGTCGCGTTGCCGGGTGAATCGGGTGAGCTGGGTATCTACCCGATGCACACCCCCTTGATCACGCGCATCCGTCCGGGCGCCGTGCGCATCAAAGTGGCTGGCCGCAGCGACGACGAATTCGTGTTCGTCGCCGGCGGCATCCTGGAAGTCCAGCCGAAAGGCGTGACCGTCCTGGCCGACACCGCGATCCGCGGCGCCGACCTGGACGAGGCGAAAGCCCAGGAAGCCAAGCGCAAGGCCGAAGAGCTGATGCAGTCCAAGGACACCCAGATCGACTATGCCAAGGCGCAAGCCGAACTGGCGGCGGCGATCGCCCAGCTGGCGGCCATCGCCAAGCTGCGTTCGAAGGGACGCTGATCGCTGCTTTGCAGTGATGATGTAAAAGAAGGCAGCCTGCGGGCTGCCTTTTTTATTGGCGGCCGGTATCGATAACTGGCTTGACCGGAGGAAACTTCAAGTCGACACTGTCAGACGACAGAGGTTTTGTTCATGCCGACAGGAGAAATCCATGAATCTACGTGCCGCCATGCTGGTCCGCCGCTTCAACCGTTTGCCGCGCAGCGTGCACCTTGCGTTGACTGCCGGCCTTTGCCTGTTGCTGTATATCCAGGCCGAACGCTTCGGCGAATCCATCGGCAAAGCCTTGTATTACCTGACTCACTAGCCGTACGAAGCGCTTCGCCCCTCTCGATCCCGGCTTCGTCGCAACAGCGATTCCAAAACGAAGCCAGCCGTTCTACATTGGATGTTCCAACGACAACCAGGGACATCCGCCATGCTGAAGCGCTTCCACGGCACCATCGCCGTCCTGCTGGTCCTGACCGCATCCACCGCGCCCGCCGCATCCGCCGCGCCCGCCGCGCCCGCCGCCCCGACGCTGGCCGAGCGCATCGACGCCACCCTCGCACCCCTGTATAAAAACGATGCCCCGGGCGCCACCGTCATCGTGGTCAAGGACGGCAAGACGGTGTTCCGCAAAGCCTATGGCATGGCGGATGTCGCCGGCGGGCGTCCGCTCACGCCGGAGACTGCGCTGCGCATCGGTTCCCTCACCAAGCAATTCACCGCCACCGCGATCCTGATGCTGGTCGACGAAGGCAAGCTGTCGCTCGACGACGACATCACTCGATACCTGTCCGGCTATCCGACCCACGGCAAGCGCATCACGATCGAGCACCTGCTGACCCACACCTCGGGCATCGTCAGCTACACCGGCAAGTCCGACTACCTGCAGCACATGGCGGAAGACGTGATGGTCGGCCAGATGATCGACCGGTTCAAGAACGACCCGCTCGAGTTCGAGCCGGGCAGCGGCTACCGCTACAACAATTCCGGCTACTTCCTGCTGGGCGCCATCATCGAGAAAGTCTCCGGCCAGACCTATGCGGGCTTCCTGCAGCAGCGCATCTTCACGCCGCTGGGCATGACGCACAGCGCCTACGAAGGACGGGAAACGGCAAGCTTCCCGCATGCGCTCGGCTATTCTCCCGATCCGGCCGGTTTCAAGCCGTCGATCCGCCTGAGCATGACCCAGCCGTATGCGGCCGGGGCGCTGGTGTCCAGCGTCGACGACCTGGCGCGCTGGGATGCGGCGGTGAGCGCAGGCAAGCTGTTGAGCCCGGCCAGCTGGAAGCGGGCATTCACTTCGTACCGGCTTGGCAATGGCAAGGCGACCGGTTATGGCTATGGCTGGGAAATCACGACGCTGCGCGGCGTACCAGAACTGGTCCACGGCGGCGCGATCACCGGTTTCCGTTCCTATGCGCTGCGCCTGCCCGAGCAGCGCGTGTACGTGGCGGTGCTGAGCAATGCCGACGGCGGCGTCACCAGTCCCGATGGGCCGGCGAGGATGGCGGCGGCGCTGGCGATCGGCAAGCCGTATCCCGCACACCAGGCGGTCGCGGTCGCGCCCGGCCTGCTCGACGCCTACCAGGGCCAGTACGAAGGCGGCTGGACGGTGCGGCGCGACGGCGGCAAGCTCGCGCTGCGCGCGCCGGGCGTCCCGCTGTTGCGCCTGCAGGCGTTTTCGGAAACCGGCTTTTTCCTGCCCGGCTCGGTCAACTGGGTCGAGTTCCGGCGCGCCGCACAGGGTGGCGTGGCCGCCCTGGTACTGCACGACGGCGACAACGAGAGCGTCAAGGCGCGTGTCGCCGGCGTCGGCACGCGCACGGCGGTCCGGATCCCGCACGCCGCCTTCGATGCCAGGGCAGGGCGCTACCTGTTTCCACAAGGGCTGGTCATCGAGCTGACGCGCGAGGGCGATCGCATGTTCGCACTGGCGAGCGGCCAGAGCAGGCTGGAAATCTTCGCGCTGGATGCGCACACCTTCTTTTCGAACGAGGCCGATGCCGAGCTGCGTTTCAATGACGCCGATCCGGCCACTCCGGTGGTGCTGAGCCAGGGTGGGCAATTGCTGAAAGGCGTGAAGTTGCCGTAGGCCGCTGGTTCCCGCCAGCCCGGTATTCGTGGCCGATAAGGCCGTGCTCGTCGCAAATACCTGGTGCATGAAGTTTCTTATGAGTAATATAAGAACATTACCAAACAGCATTCCAACACGCGAGCACACCATGACCTTATCGGGCTTCATCCGTTCTTCGATCCTTGCCATCGCTCTGGGCGCAGCCACCTCGGCGGCGCTTGCCGCCGCGGCCGTCGCAGTCGGGGATGGCAACTACACGCACACCTCGAGGGATTACGACAACATCGCCGCGGCGTCTGCGGCCGCACTCAAGGGATGTGCCGAGGAAGTTGCCAACTGCAAGATCCTGATCACGAGCGCAGGGCCGGGCGCGATCGCGCTGGCCAAGGCGGACAATGGCATGTTTGCCAGTGCCCAGCCCACGCCCGAGGCGGCGCAGAAGGCGGCGCTGGCCGGTTGCCGCAAGAGCTACAAGAACTGCAAGTTCACGGCGCTGTACTGGGAAGAAGGCGCTACCTGGGCGGCCTGGGGTTACGCCAAGGACCCGGCGGGCAATCTTGCGAGTACCTTCTTCACGTATGAAGCCGACAGCGAAGCCGGAGCGAAGGAAGAGGCGATCCAGGGTTGCGAGAAGCGGCAGACGGGCGACAAGCCCTACAAGTGCGAAGCGAGCACGCGCCAGGGCGATTGGGCGTATGTGGAAGTCACGTCCCCCAGCCACCACACGGTGCAACTGGATGCGACCTTGAACGGGGCGCTCGCCTCCGGCATGAGCACCTGCAAGGCGCAATCCAGGCCAGGCGATGTCTGCAAGGCCACCGCCAAATTCTTCAACCAGGGCGGCCGCAAGGCGCCGGCTTCCTTCGCCAGATTGGCCAGTCTCACCGAGACCGCACGCCAAGCCAGGCAGGCGCAGCGCCGCGAAGTGACCACCCACGCGGTCCAGAACCTGAGCTGCACCAACAACTGCATGAACGGCAGCTGCGTGCGCACCTTCCCGAACGGACGCACCGAGCACTGGCAGGCGCCGCGCGTGTTCGATCCATTCACCAACGACTGGAAGTGGGACACCAGCAACTGCGGCGGCTGACACGGCCCGCGCCGTATCGCCGGGCTGGCCTGCGCCGCCCGCCGATATAAACCTGATAAGCTAGGTCAACCACAAACCGCGACAATACGACACCGTTGACCATGCGCACCATCGAACAAATCCTCAGCACCGCCAGGAACGTGGCGGTGGTCGGTCTGTCCAGCAACCCCGAACGCACTAGCCACCACGTGGCCGCCTACCTGCAGCAGCAGGGCTACCGCATCATCCCGGTGAATCCGGTGTATGCCGGCCAGCGGATCCTCGGCGAGGCCGTGCATGCGAGCCTGCAGGACGCGGCCGACGCGCTGGCACAGAGCGGCCAGCGCATCGACATCGTCGACTGCTTCCGCAAGTCCGAGGACATTGCGCCGATTGCGAAAGACGCGATCGCGGTGCGCGCCAGTACCCTGTGGATGCAGCTGGACATCGAGAACCGCAAGGCGGCCGACCTGGTGCGCGCGGCCGGGCTGGACGTGGTGATGAACCACTGCATGCTGATCGAGCACCGCAAGCTGGATGCCGGTGCCGCATGAAGGCCCTGGAACGCTTCCGCGCGCCGAAGAATCTGGCGCTGATCGAGGCCCGCGCCGGTGACAAGCCGCTGCGCGACGACGACGGCGGCACATTGAAGAATGGCGCCATCAAGGAACGCGAGCGAGCGCTTACTGCCGAGCTGACCGCGCAATCCGCCCGGCTCCAGGAAAAGCTGTACGCCGCGCGCGAGCGCAAGCTGCTGCTGATCCTGCAGGGCATGGACACCTCGGGCAAGGATGGCACGGTGCGCGCGCTGTTCTCGCAGATCAATCCGATGGGCTTGCGCGCGACGGCGTTTGCCGCGCCCACCGAGCGCGAACGCGCGCATGACTTCCTGTGGCGGGTGCACGCCCACGTGCCGGGCAAGGGCCAGATCGCGATCTTCAACCGCAGCCACTACGAGGACGTGCTGGTGCCGCGCGTGCTGGGCGAACTCGACGGCAAGGCCTTGAAACGCCGCTACGCCCAGATCCGCGACTTCGAGCGCATGCTGGTTGAAACCGGCACCACGATCCTGAAGGTGTTCCTGCACATCTCGAAGGACGAACAGAAGACGCGCCTGCAGGCGCGCCTGGACGACCCCGAAAAGCACTGGAAGTTCGACCCGGCCGACCTGACGGCGCGTGAGAAGTGGAGCGACTACCAGCGCGCCTACGAGGACGCGATCGCCGCCACCGATGCCGACCACGCGCCCTGGTACATCGTGCCGGCCGATTCCAAGACCCACCGCAACCTGATCATCGCGCACCTGCTGCTCGAGACCATGCAGGGCATGGACCTGGCATGGCCGGCACCGAAGGTCGATTTGTCGAAAGTGAGGGTGGACTGAGCTAGAATTGCATTCCCATCCACGATCATTTACCAGGCCTTCCGCCATGTCCAAGACCACCGCTCTGCTGCTTTCCCTCGGCGCCGCCGCGTTTGCCTTCACTGCGTTCGCCATTTCCGCGCCAGCCGCCGCGCAAGCCCAGGGCCAGGCCCCGGCGGCCAAGGCCCCGGCATCCTGCCCGGCCGTGCTGAAGCACAGCTTCAAGCGCCTGCAGGACGAAGCGCCGCAGGACCTGTGCCAATACGCGGGTAAAGTGGTGCTGGTGGTGAACACCGCCAGCTACTGCGGCTACACCAAGCAGTACGAAGGCCTGGAAAAGTTATATAGCAAATACAATGGCCGCGGCCTGGTGGTGCTGGGCTTCCCGTCGAACGATTTCAAGCAGGAAGACGCGGATTCGAAAAAGATCGCCGACCTGTGCTTCAACACCTATGGCGTGAAATTCCCGATGTTCGCCAGCACCGTGGTCAGCGGCACCAGCGCCAACCCGCTGTACGCGGAACTGATCAAGGCGACCGGCAACCAGCCGAAGTGGAATTTCAACAAGTACCTGATCGACCGCAACGGCAACGTGGTCGAGTACTTCCCGAGCAAGGTGACGCCGGAAGATCCTGCGCTGGTGGGCAAGATCGAGCAGGCGCTGGGTGGCTGAGCATTAAAAACCCGTCAGCCGAACATAACGCGGCAGAGCAGAGGATAGCAAGGCTTGTACCTCAGCATGGATTCCCGCTTTCGCGGGAATGACGATATTCATGTGTTCCTAATGGTTTTGATGCACATCAACGATTTCGTTGAGGCAAATCAATATCCTTCTCTTCGCTGAACAACACGAAGAAAGGTCACACCATGAAGACGTCGATCCTGAAACTGATGATGGCCGTGCTCGGCCTGGCCGCCGCGGCGGCGCCCGCCCTGGCGCAGGAATCGCCCTGGCTGGTGCGCGCACGCGCGGTCCACATCGATCCGGCCGACAAGTCCGATCCCGTAGGCGGCACTGGCGCCGCCGACCGCCTGCACGTGAGCGACAAGTGGATCCCCGAAGTCGACATCTCGTATTTCATCACCCCGCACTGGGCGGCGGAACTCATCCTCACCTATCCGCAAAAGCACGACGTGACGCTGGACGGCGCCCGCATCGGCACCTTCAAACACCTGCCGCCGACCTTGAGCGCGCAATACCACTTCCTGCCGGGCGCCACGATCGACCCGTATGTGGGCGCCGGCATCAACTACACGCTGCTGTCGAAAGTGAAGCTCTTGAGCGGCGCGGCGCGCCTCGAGCACGACAGCGTGGGGCTGGCGCTGCAAGCGGGCGCTGACTTCCGCATCGACGACCACTGGTCGTTCAACGTCGACGTCAAGAAGCTGCAGATCCGCAGCGACGTCGAGATCGGCGGCGCGCGTGCGAGCCGGGTGAAGGTCGACCCGCTGCTGGTCGGCGTCGGCCTCGGCTACCGCTTCTAGCACGCATGGTGGGCACGGGGTGCCCACCCTACACAACAGTTTCCGCTTCCTCCAAAGCGTTGCCGGCCTCGTGCCGGCTTTTTTCATTCGGCCAGCACCGCGCGCAGCGGTCCGCGCAATGCGTTGCACACCACGATCTCGCGGGCCCGCAGCAGGGTCGCGCGCGAGATCGGCACTTCGATGGCGTTCCACGTCGGGTCATCCAGCAGCACGCTGCGCATCACGCCCGGCAGCACACCGGCGGACAGCGGCGGCGTGTACCAGCGCTCGCCAATGCGCACGAACACGTTGCTGCGCCCGCCTTCGGTCAATTCGTCGCGCTCGTTGAAGAACAGGGTGTCGAAGGCGCCTTGCTGCTCGGCGGCGCGCCAGGCGGCGTCGTAGCGGGCGCGCACGCTGGTCTTGTGACGCAGGAACAGCTCGCTCGACTGCACGGGCGTATCGGCCAGCAGCACCCGCACCGGTTGCTGGAGGGGCGCGAGGATGCCGGTCTGGGCCGTGACTTCGCCATCCTGGCGCAGGGCCAGGCGCAGGCGGTGCGGCACGCCGGGCGGCAGCACGCTGCTGGCGGCCAGCACGCCGGCGCGCACCAGGGTGTCGTCGAAGGGGTAGCCGAACCAGGCGCACGAGGCCTGCAGACGCGCCAGGTGCCGCTCCAGGTGGCGGCAGCCGTCCTCGCGCGTTGCGTACATCGTCTCGAAGATCTCGAACGCGTTCGGCAGGCCGGTGAGGAAAGCCGCCTTCAGCCGGCACTCGGCATATTCGGAGGCCGCATCGCTGTCGTGCACGATGCCCGCGCCGACGCCGAGTTCACCGTGCCGCACGCCGCCGTGTCCGGGCTGCAGCACCAGGGTGCGGATCGGCACGGACAGGCAGAAGTCGCCGAACTGCGCCCCCGGTGGTGCAGCGGGACCGGGCGAGGGCGGATCGATCCAGCCGATCGCGCCGGTATAGATGCCGCGCGCCGCCGGTTCCAGCTCGTGGATGATTTCCATGGCGCGGCGCTTGGGGGCGCCGGTGATCGAGCCGCAGGGGTAGAGCGCTTCAAAGATGGCGGCCAGGCCGGCATCGGGTTGCAGCTGGGCCTGGACGGTCGAGGTCATCTGCAGCACGCGGCCGTAGGGACGCACCTCGAACAGCGCGGGCACGCCGACGCTGCCGGTGCGCGCGATGCGACCCAGGTCGTTGCGCAGCAGGTCGACGATCATGAGGTTTTCGGCGCGGTTCTTGGGGTCGGCCGCCAGCGCCTGGGCGCGCACGGCGTTCTCCGCGGCGTCGGCGCCGGCCGGGGCGGTGCCCTTCATCGGGCGCGCCAGCAGGCGGCCGCAATCATGGCGCACGAACAGTTCCGGCGACAGCGACAGCACCGTCCTGCCGTCGGGCAGGCCGATCAGGGCGCCGTAGGGCACCGGCTGGCGCGCGCGCAGGCGGGCATACAGCGCGAAGACGGAGCCGAAGGCGTCGAAGCGCAGGCGGTAGGTGTAGTTGACCTGGTAGGTGTCGCCGGCCTCGATGTAGTCGCGGATGGCGCCGATGGCTTGCGCGAAGGCGGCTTCGTCGACGTTCGGGCGCACCGCGGCGATGCCGGCCGGCCCATCCGGCGCCGCGGCGATGCGCGCGTCGAGCCAGGCGCCGACCTGGGCCGCGTCCAGCGTCTGGTAGCGTTCGAACAGCAGGACCTGCGCCAGCGGCCCGTCGATGGGGCGGGTGGCGATGCCCAGCAGCTGTTCGCCCAGTTCGTAGCTCAGCACCGGCACCGCGTGCAGGCCGCGCGCCAGCGCGTCCTCCAGCTGGGCCAGCAGCTGCGGCCAGTCCGCGATCGCATGGCAGGCCAGGGTGCCGGCGTGCTCCAGGTACAGGCGCGAGCGCAGGTGGCGCTCGCCGGCGGGGCCGGCGTCGTCGAGCAGCGCGAAAATGGGGCCGGGGCTGTCCATCTCAGGCGGCCAGCAGCAGGGCCAGCTGCAGCGGGCTGTTTTCCGCCGGGTGCTGCTTGAAGCCGGTCTTGGCGTAGCGGTGCCAGCGCCCGGTCACGTAGGAGACCAGCATGGCGGCGCGCCCCGCGACGTCTTCCTCGCGGCCGTGGCCCTGGGTGGCGGCCACGCGCAGGGCGCCCTTGAACGCCATTTCGACCTTGTCGTAAAACTGGTTCATGCGCAGCTGCAGGCGCTCGTCCTCGCCGACCAGCGCGTCGCCGATCAGGACCCGGGTCATGCCCGGGTTGTTGGCGGAAAAGGACAACAGCATCTGCAGCATCGCATGCGCCTGCGCGACGCCGTTTTCCTCGCGCTCGGTGATCTGGTTGATCACGCCGAACACGCTCGACTCGATGAATTCGATCAGGCCCTCGAACATCTGCGCCTTGCTGGCGAAATGGCGGTACAGCGCCGCTTCCGACACCGACAGTTTCGCGGCCAGCGCCGCGGTCGTGATCTTCTCGCCTTTCGGATGTTCGAGCATGGCCGCCAAGGCCTGGAGGATCTGGAGTTTGCGCTGCCCTGGCTTGGTGCTTGCCATATCTTTTTCAGGTTCCCGTGTTATATCGTTTTTATGAACGCAGCCGGTGCAGTTGGCCCGGCAGTCGAAGCACGGATTTTACTTTGACATCGACGTAGCCGGGGCGTTTGACCATCTTCGGCAGGGGCGCCTTGCCGATCGGGTCGCTGTAGCGCAGGTATTGGGTGACCCAGGCGGTGCGCAGGCCGAGCTGCCTGGCGTGCTTCAGGTTGACCAGCGTATCCTCGACCAGCACGCAGCGCCGCGCCGCCAGCCCGTGCTTGCGCAGCAGCCGGCGCAGCATCAGCTTCGAAGGCTTGGGACGCAGGCGGCCGTGCACGTGCATGTCCTCGATCGCGATGTGGTGGGCGAAGTGGCGCTGCAGGCCGAGGTGGCGCATCACGCCGGTCGAGTAGGTGGTCGGCGCGTTGGTGAGCAGGATCTTGCGGCCGGGCAGGCGCCGCAGCAGCCTGGACAGGCCGCGCTCGAAGCGGATCAGCTCGTGCAGGGCGCCAATGTCGTGGGTCTCGCGCAGGAAATCGGCGGCGTCGACCTGGTGGTGCCGGATCATGCCGAGCAGGGTGGCGCCGTACTTCTTCCAGTAGCCGATCCGGGCCGCGTTGACGGCTTCCCGGGTCGCCGGCGTGGTGCCGTCGCCGAGCACGCGCGCGATGTACGTGTTCATGTTGGCGCTGATGGCGGGGAAGATCGCGTGCGAGGCGTCGTGCAGGGTGTTGTCGAGGTCGAACAACCAGGTGATGGGGGACTTGGACACGGAAGGGGAATCGAATGAGAGCAACCGTGATTATATCGGCAGGTCGCATCAATAAAAAAAATGCCCCCGACAAGCGGAGGCATTTTTTCTGATTCTGGCGGAGCGGACGGGGCTCGCCCACATCCTGCGGGCCGCGGAATCGCTTGCAAGCGATTCCCTTCGAGCCCGAAACCGGGTCTCCCGCAGGGGAGACCCTCTTGTAACTCAAAAGAAAAAAGGCCCGACGAGTCGGACCTTTTTCTTTAATTCTGGCGGAGCGGACGGGGCTCGAACCCGCGACCCCCGGCGTGACAGGCCGGTATTCTAACCAACTGAACTACCGCTCCAGAACTGGTGCCCTTGACGTGGATTGAACACGTGGCCTCTCCCTTACCAAGGGAGTGCTCTACCACTGAGCTACAAGGGCATCTTCATTTCGCAGCCACTTTCGCCGCTGCAAAATTTCAGTGAGACCGGATCATAGTGCCAAAGGCTTGTTCGGTCAAGACTTCCAGCAATAAAGAGTGCTCGATACGGCCATCGATGATGTGAACGGTGTTCACGCCCGACTTGGCGGCGTCCAGTGCCGACGAGATTTTCGGCAGCATGCCGCCGGAAATCGTACCGTCCGCGAACATCTCGTCGATCTCGCGCGCCGACAAATCGGTGACCAGGTTGCCCTGCTTGTCCTGCACGCCGGCGATGTTGGTCATCATGATCAGCTTTTCGGCTTTCAGGATTTCCGCGATCTTGCCGGCGACCACGTCGGCGTTGATGTTGTAGGCCTGGCCGTCCTGGCCGAAGCCGATCGGCGAGATGATCGGGATGAAGGCGTCGTCCTGCAGGGCTTTCACCACGGCCGGATTGATCGCCTCGATTTCGCCGACGAAGCCGATGTCGAGGAATTCGCCCGGCTTTTCCTTGTCCGGCATCGCCATGCGGCGTGCGCGGATCAGGCCGCCGTCCTTGCCGGTCAGGCCGACTGCCTGGCCACCGTAGTGGTTGATCAGCATGACGATGTCCTGCTGCACCTCGCCGCCCAGCACCCACTCGACCACTTCCATGGTCTCTTCATCGGTGATGCGCATGCCTTGCACGAAGGTGCCCTGCTTGCCGATCTTTCTCAGCGCGTTGTCGATCTGCGGACCGCCACCGTGTACCACCACCGGGTTCATGCCGACCAGTTTCAGCAGGATGACGTCGCGCGCGAAGCCGTGCTTCAGGCGTTCGTCGGTCATCGCGTTGCCGCCGTATTTGATGACGATGGTTTTACCGTGGAAATTACGGATGTAGGGGAGCGCTTCGGCCAGGATCTGCGCCTTGATCTGCGGCGAGACCGCAGTCAGGTCATTGTTCTGGTCGTCGCCCAATGGGTTCAGCGTAGCGTTCATGGGGGTCCAAAAAGAATTTGCGAGATTTTACAGGCAATGTGCCATCGCGGTGGGCATTATAGACACTTCCATGTTGTATTTCCCTGGTTTTGAAAGGATATGCTGTGAGTACTTGTACCCGTTGCGGCGCGGAATTCGGCTGTGCGATGGCCGATGGCGCAGAAGGCCCCTGCTGGTGCCAGGCCCTGCCGCCGGTGGTCAAGCTGCCGCCCGCCGGCGCGGCGCCCCCGGCCGGATGCTGGTGTCCCGCCTGCCTGCGACAGCATATCGCGCATTCGGCCGGGGCGGCGCCTGCCACGCCGGCCCCGGACTGAGGCAGGGTCCGCTCAGGGTCCGCTCAGGGTCCGCACAAGCGCGAATCGCCCGCATGCGCTACCCTGCGCACCATGACGACCATGAATCCGGAAGACCAGAGTCCCGTGCCATCGCCCTGCATCAGCCTGTGCAAGATGTCGGACGAGACCGGGCTGTGCGAGGGCTGCCTGCGCACCATCGACGAGATCGTCGCCTGGAGCCAGGCCGACGACGACTTCAAGCGCGGCGTCTGGGCCGCCATCCGCCGGCGCGAGGCGCAGATCGAGTTTCCGGATTAGAGTCGGCTATCTAGCACGACCGTGCTTTTTTGCTCCATAATCGCCGGGCTGGTCCGATCAATTCTTGCGAGAGAGTCCCATGGCGCTGCCCACCGTCCTGCAACACCTGTCCCTACCCGTCATCGCCTCGCCGATGTTCATCGCCAGCGGTCCCGCGCTGGTGGCCGCGCAGTGCAAGGCGGGCATCGTCGGCTCCTTCCCGGCCCTGAACGCGCGTCCGGCCGAACAGCTGGACGTCTGGCTGACCGATTTGCAGCGCGAACTGGGCGAATACCAGGCGAACAACCCCGATAAGAAAGTCGGCCCGATCGCGGTGAACCAGATCGTGCACCAGTCGAACGACCGCCTGGCGCACGACGTCGAGGTGTGTGTAAGACACCAGGTGCCGATCATCATCTCCTCGCTGCGCGCGCCGCCGCCGGAGATGCTGGACGCGGTGCACAGCTACGGCGGCATCGTGCTGCACGACGTGGTCTCGATCCGCCACGCCGAAAAGGCGCTGGAGGCGGGCGTCGATGGCCTGATACTGGTGGCGGCCGGCGCCGGCGGCCATGCGGGGGCACTGTCGCCGTTCGCGCTGGTCGGCGAGGTGCGCAAGTTCTTCGACGGTCCGGTCGCCCTGTCCGGCGCCATCGCCACCGGCGACGCCATCCTGGCCGCGCAAGCCATGGGCGCCGACTTCGCCTACATCGGCTCGCGCTGGCTGGCGACCCAGGAGTCGAACGTCAGCGACGCCTACCGCGACGCGATCGTCGAATCCGCGGCGGCCGACGTGGTGTACACGAATCTGTTCACTGGCGTGCACGGCAACTACCTCAAGAAATCGATCGTGGCGGCCGGGCTGGATCCGGACAACCTGCCGGTGTCGGACAAGAGCAAGATGAGTTTCGGCGCCGGCAGCGCCAAGGCCTGGCGCGATATCTGGGGCGCGGGGCAGGGCGTCGGCTTGATGGAGGATGTGCCGACCGTGGCGCAGATGGTGGAGCGCTTGACGCAGCAGTATGAGGCGGCGCGCGGGCGGTTGAAGATTTGAGTTGGTCTACGCACGTCGTCCCTGCGCAGGCGGAATAATGCCCCCAGCATTATTCCGCCAAGTTGCACGAGTTCTTGCAGGCGTTTGCTTTGATCGACGAACTTGGACCCCTGCCTTCGCAGGGGCGACGGTGCACACGCGACGTTGGCGCTGATGACAGGTGTCAGCTAACCGGCATCTCTTCCCCGACCTGCTTGTCCTCGTCCTTGATCACCCACAGGCCCGGCAAATTGCGCCAGTAGCCATGCGCATCCATCCCGAACCCGACCACGAAACGGTTCGGAATGGTCAAGCCGACGATATCGGCCTGCACCGGCTTGCTGCGCCCCAGGTCCTTGTCCGCGAACACGGCCAGGATCACCTCGGCCGCGCCCATGTCGAGCAGGCGCTGTTTTACATGCGCCAGGGTCTCGCCCTCGTCAAGGATGTCGTCGACCACGATGATGATGCGGCCGGCCACGTTCTGGCGCGGGATCACCTTCCAGACGACTTCGCCGCCCTTGTCGAGGTCGCCGTAGCGGGTCACGTGGATGTAGTCGAATTCGAGCGGGAAGCTCAGCTGGGGCAGCAGGTTGCCGGTGAAGACGACCGCGCCGCCCATCACGCCGAGCACCAGGGGGAAGGCGCCGGTCTCGTCGCTGTCGAAACGCTGGTTCAGCACGGCCGCGACGTTGCTGACGGCGGCCGTGACCTTGTCCGCGCTGACCAGTTCCTCGGCATTCGCCATCAGGGCGCGGGCACGGGTGTAATGAAAATCTTGCATGGTGTGGATAGATAAAAGAATACGGTTTGATTATCCGCCAGAACGGAGAGGACTGCGTTCCGCTTGGCAGCAGCGTATGATACGTGGCTTGGAATAACATTCGAACGAGCCCGAACATGCCAGTTCTTGATACCACCGGCCTGCGCGCCGAGCGCCTCGCCCAGCTGCGCGCCGCCATGGCGCGCCACCAGGTCGACGCCTTCATCGTCCCCTCCGCCGACCCGCACCTGTCCGAATACCTGCCTGGCCGCTGGCAGGGCCGCGAGTGGCTCTCCGGCTTCACGGGATCGGTCGGCACCTTCATCGCCACGCGCGATTTTGCCGGCGTCTGGACCGATGGCCGCTACTACACGCAGGCCGAGAACGAACTGGCCGGCACCGGCATCCAGTTGATGAAGATCCCGTCCGGCGCCAGCCTGCTGCACATCGACTGGCTGGCCGAGAACATGGCAGCAGGCCAGACGGTGGCGGTCGACGCCCGCGTGCTGGGCCTGGCCGTGGCGCGCCTTTTAAAAGATGCGCTGGCGGCGCGCGGCATCGAGCTGCGTACCGACATCGACCTGCTCGACGATTTCTGGAGCGACCGCCCAAGCCTGCCGCTGGACCCCGTGTTCGAGCACGCGGCGCCGTTCGCGACCCTGGCGCGCGCCGATAAACTGCACGCCACCCGCAACGCGATGGCTAAACTCGGTGCGCAAGCCCACTTCATCTCGACGCTGGACGACATCGCCTACCTGTTCAACCTGCGCGGCGCCGACGTCAGTTTCAATCCGGTGTTCCTGGCGCACGCGCTGGTGCAGTCCAGCCGCGCCACGCTGTTCGTCGCCGACGGCAAGATCGACGCCGCACTGCGCGCGCGCCTGGAGCAGGACGGTGTGATCGTCGCGGCCTACGACGATGCGGCCAGGGCGCTGGCCGCGCTGGACGCGGGCAGCGCCCTGCTGGTCGACCCGCGCCGCATCACCGCCGGCATGCGCCAAGCGGTGCCCGAGGGCGTGCGCGTGGTGGAAGCGATCAACCCGACGACGTATGCCAAGTCGCGCAAGCTCCCGGGCGAGGCCGACCACGTGCGCGACACGATGGAACAGGATGGCGCGGCCCTGTGCGAATTCTTCGCCTGGCTCGAGCCGACGCTGGCGGACGCCAATCGCGCGCCGCTGACCGAAGTCCACATCGACGAGCAGATCACGGCCGCGCGCGCGCGCCGTCCGCATTTCGTGAGCCCGAGCTTCGGCACCATCGCCGGCTTCAATGCCAACGGCGCCATCATGCATTACCGGGCCACGCCCGAATCGCACGCGACCATCGAAGGCGACGGCCTGCTGCTGATCGACTCCGGCGGCCAGTACCTGGGCGGCACCACCGACATCACGCGCGTGGTCCCGGTCGGCACGCCCTCCAGCGCCCAGAAGCGCGACTTCACCCTGGTGCTGAAGGGGATGATCAACCTGTCGGTCGCGCGCTTCCCGCGCGGTACCAAGGGCCCGATGCTGGACGCGCTGGCGCGCGCCCCGATCTGGGCCGCCGGCATCGACTATGGCCACGGCACCGGCCACGGCGTCGGCTACTTCCTCAACGTGCACGAAGGCCCGCAGGTGATCTCGCCGACGGCGGCGCCCGATCCGCACACGGCAATGGAAGCGGGCATGATCACCTCGAACGAGCCGGGCATCTACCGCCCCGGCCACTGGGGCATCCGCATCGAGAACCTGGTCCTCACCGAGGTCGTCGCCGATGGCGAGTTCGGCGAATTCCTCGGCTTCGAGACGCTCACCCTGTGCCCGATCGACACCCGCTGCATCGATCTCTCGCTGATGCGCGGCGACGAGGTGGCCTGGTTGAACGACTACCACCGCCAGGTCCGTGCGCGCCTGCTGCCGCACGTGAGCGGCGCCGCGCGCGACTGGCTCGAACTGCGTACCCGGGAGATCTGACATGGCCAGTGCCCGCTCCACCCGCGCCAGCGCCGCCGTCGACCGCCTGAAACGCCGCAGCGGCATCACCTCGTATTCGATGGCGCGCACCGGCGACGGCCTGTTCTTCCTGTCCGAGAAACCGGGCGCGCCGCCGCTGTGCGCCCCGCTCGAGATGGACGACTTCGTCGCCTTCGTGAACGGCCTCGGCCCGCAGGAAGTCAAGCGCGTCAGCAAGAACGACATCGAATTCGAGAAGCAGCTGGTCAGGAAGAAGCCTTGAGCGATCCGGGAAGCGTCCAGGATGGGGCGCTGACGCTGGCCGGCCTGGTCGCCGCCTACTGGTCGCCGGCCGAACTGGCGACCAATGCCCTGATCCTGCTGAACCTGGCCGGCGCGCTGCTGCTCGGCCTGATGGTCGGCTACGAGCGTTCCTACCACGGCCGCGCCGCCGGCATGCGCACTTATGGCCTGGTGTGCATGGCGTCGGCGGGACTGACCATCATCGCCGGCTACCCGAACTACTGGTACGGCGGCCATGGCGCGGCGGCGGCGCTGGTCGACCCGACGCGCGTGATCCAGGGCGTGGTGACCGGCATCGGCTTCCTCGGCGCCGGCGTGATCATGCGCTCGGGTTTCACCATCAGCGGACTCACCACCGCGGCGTCGATCTGGGCCTCGTCCGTCATCGGCATCATGGTCGGCGTCGGCTTTTATCTGGCGGCGATGGGCCTGGCCTTCTTTTCGGCCATGATCATGATCTACCTGAACCGTGCGGTGGGCATGCTGCCTTCGCGCCAGGCGGTGGCGGTGACGCTGCGCTTCAAGCCGGGCGTGCGGCCCCAGGAAGAGCTGTTGCGCCGTGCCGCGCTCGAGCGCGGCTACGAGATCGCCGGCGGCTCGCTCACCATCGGCAGCGAAAAGAATGCCCAGGAATGGCGCTTCGTGGCACTGGCGCTGGCCGGCCACAGCGGGGCGCCGCTGTCCTCGCTGGCCACCGAACTGTCGACCCTCGATGGCGTCGATGGCTTCTGGCTGTCGCACGCGCGTAATTAACAAGAAAATTGGACCCCATGACCCCCCAGGACATCCTCGACTTCTGGTTCGGCGCCCCGGGCAGCCTTGAGGCCGGCCAGCCGCGCCGCGCCTGGTTCGTCAAGAAGGACGCCTTCGACGCCGCGATCCGCACGCGTTTCGGATCCACCATCGGCGCCGCACTCGCCGGCGGCCTGCGCGAGTGGGACGAGCTGGGTGCGCAGGGCGTGCTGGCGCGCCTGCTGGTGCTCGACCAGTTCACCCGCAACGCCTACCGCGACACACCGCAATCCTTCGCCGGCGACGCGCTGGCGCTGGCCGCGGCGCGCACGCTGGTGGACGCCGGCGCCGACCGCGAATTGCCGCCCCTGCGGCGCGCCTTCGTCTACATGCCCTTCGAGCATGCCGAGGACGCCTACATGCAGGAGCGCGCGGTCGAACTGTTTTCGATGCTGGCTGCGGAACATCCGGGCTTCGACGAGATGCTCGACTACGCGCACCGCCACCGCGCCGTGATCGCGCGCTTCGGCCGCTTCCCGCACCGTAACGCCATCCTCGGGCGCGCGTCGACGCCGGAAGAAGAGGATTTCCTGAAGCAGCCCGGCGCCAGGTTCTGAGCGATGGCGGCGACCTTGAATCTCATCGGCGCCGGCCACGTCGGCCGCGCCCTCGGCCGCGTGTTCGCGGCAAGCGGCGTGTTCAGCGTGCAGGACGTGCTGACCCGCTCGCTCCCCAGCGCGCAGGCAGCAAGCGCTTTCATCGGCGCCGGGCGGGCGGTGGATGACGTCGCGGCGCTGCGCCCGGCCGGCGTGTGGATGCTGGCGGTGTCGGATGACCGCATCGCCAGCGCCGCCGCCGCGCTGGCGCAGGAGAAGGACGTGCGCGGCGCCGTGGTGTTCCACTGCAGCGGCGCCAAGACCTCCGCCGAACTGGCGCCGCTGCGCGCCGCCGGCGCCCATGTCGCCAGCGTGCACCCGGTGCGCAGTTTCGCCGACCCGGCCGCCGTGGCCGCGGCCTTCGACGGCACCTTTTGCGGCGTCGAGGGTGACGAGGCCGCGCTGGCGCAGCTGGTGCCGGCCTTCGAGGCAGTCGGCGCGCGCATCGTGCGCATCGATGCCGGCGCCAAGACCGTGTACCACGCGGCGTCCGTGTTCGCGTCGAATTACCTGGTGACGGTACTGGATGCCGCGCTGCGCGCCTGGCAGGCGGCCGGGATCCCGGAACCGGTGGCGCGCGAACTGGCGGGGCCGCTGGCCGGCGAGAGCCTGGCCAATGTGCTGCGCCTGGGCGCGGCCCGGGCGCTGTCCGGCCCGATCGCGCGCGGCGACGAAGACACGGTGGCACGCCAGCAAACCGCCGTCACGGCCTGGGATGACACGACCGGCACACTGTACGCCGCCCTGGCCGAGGCCACGCGCGGCCTGGCGCGACGCAAGCATGAAGGCAACCCATGAAAATGCAACTAACCGCCTGGGCCACCCTGGCCATCCTGGGCGTGTACTTCTGGACCGGCGTGATGGCCGGCTGGGCACGCGTCAAATACAAGGTGCCGGCGCCGGCGATGGAAGGGCCGCTGCCGTTCCAGAGCGCGCAACGGGTGCAGGCGAATACGCTGGAACAATTGCCGCTGGTGTTGGCGCCGCTGTGGTTGTGCGCTTGTTACCTGGGCGATGTGTGGGCGGCGGCAGGCGGCTTGCTGTGGTGCCTGGGCCGCATCCTGTATGCGCTGGGTTATTACCGCGATCCGGCCAGGCGCGAGGCCGGCTTCATCATCGGAATGCTGGCCTGCGGTGCGCTGGTGGCGGGCAGCGTCGTCGGCTTATTGCAGAATATATTCCAATAATTATGTTGCAGTAAGGCAAAAATTTGTCATCGAAACGTCGACAAACGGTGTTCGCTACAATAAGCTTGTTTCCTCAATTCAACTAACTGATGAACCAGTTGCCGTGCGCTGCGCGGGCGTCTGGCGGAGGAGGATGGCATGCTGTTCCTGAAGAGCACCAGTATCACCAAGGCACCCGGTATCTACGAAGTCGACGTCGCGGCCAAGCCGCCCGGTAAAACCTTCGGCGTGTTCCTGGCAACCGACCCCGACAATCCGCCGAACGCCGTGCTGACCGCCCTGGCCGAGCTCGGCTTCCAGAGCATCTACCAGCAGAACTACGTGCACAAGGACAAGGGCAAAGTACTGGATCTGCATTTCCAGAAGAATGGAACCGACTTGTTCAACGGCTGGAAGGCGGACGAGTGCGCGAGCAACCTGGCCGCCATCGATTGCCTGTTCGGGCATGTCGGCATCAAGGTCGAGCCCCGGGTAATGAGCCTGGCCGAAGCCTACGCCTGAAGGGCCGTCAGCGCACTTCCACGTGATACAAGGCCCAAGGACAGGCGGCAAAGCGCTGCGCCAGCGGCAGCGCCGCCAGCTCCGGGATCCGGTCGGCATCGATCACGGCCCACAAGGGTCCCA
>Ga0265780_10000583_pt1 | contig 55617 bp, 53 predicted proteins | sample P1T30metagenome_FD_192432 | JGI IMG/M metagenome (GOLD analysis project Ga0265780, IMG submission 192432) | Plant litter microbial communities from East Loma Ridge, Irvine, California - P1 T30 | ecosystem: Environmental > Terrestrial > Plant litter > Unclassified | place: USA: California... | reverse complement strand
ATTGCGCTACTTGACTATGCAAGGTAGAAAGTTTTATGGCGCGTAAATAAATGAATGAAGCTCGGCACGTGTGCTCCTATCTGCCATGGCACTTAGTCCCAGATAGCAATGCCTCCAAATCAATGTGGCTCATCAACGTGTCATCTGTGTCCAGACATGCTCAGCTTGTAATGCGTGTCAAGTCAAGAATATAAGGTTGCAAACACCCATACCATCCAAGATCCTCCAGTCTCCATATCATACACTCAAACACACAGCAACCTCGCCATGCCAGGCACCGCTTACCACGCATACCTCCTAGTAGTGGAGGACGTGCTTGCCCAGTCTGCCCGCAACCCCCGGTCGATCCGGTCCAAGTCTCCAACAATCCGCACCGCCCCACCGTCGCCGCCGCTCCGCTCGTTGCCGCCCTCGACCGCGAAGCGCATCTTCTTGCTCACGTGGCGATCGCGACCTAGACCGGTCAGTCTTTCGCTCCGTCTGCTTCGAATAGTCGATCTCACCGTTCTCGTAACCACCATCAATCACACGAGCTTTCTTTTCCTCGTCGTCGATGGCCGCTCGAACCTTCTTGCACGTCTTCTCCACGCGCGCCCAGTCCTCGTCGATCTTGCGCTTCATGAACTCGTCGGCGGTGCCTAGCTCTTGGGCCTGGCGCTTCCAGCCGCGCAGCACGCCCACGTCAGCGTGGAGGTATGCGCCGGCCTCGTGGACGCGGCGAATACCTTTGGTGGTCCAGCGCTTGCCATTCGGACAGTCGCGCTCATAGTTAATGACCACGTCGTACGCGCGCGTGACTTGGCCGATCATTACGTCCAGCTCGGCGGGCCAGAGCTGCGGGCCGTCGTCTTGCGAGAGATCTGGCGTGCCGCGGATTGGGGTGGGTGATGCTTGTTGAACGCGGCGGCGGGGCTGGACGGGGATCGAGTTTGGGTCGTTGTCGTCGTAGGCGTATGGAGCTGGCATGACTGTTGATGCGGGAGGTAGACGGGCGGGAGGGGACGGACGGTCGTAGGTGTAGTCTCTACGGACGGGCGCTTCTTGGTGATTGTCGCTGTAGTCTGGTCGATAGGCGTTCCAGTTTGGGTTTGCGCGAGGGCGACGAGGGTACGCCATTACGATTACCGTAGTTGATATGAGCGTGTGGGTTTTGGGGAAAGAGCAAGGAAGAGGAAGTCGCGTGAGGCGCGTGAGTCAAGGCGTTTGTTTGTAGGCGCGGCATTGCGGAGGTGCTTGCTTTCAGCGCAAGTGAAAGTGACGATGAAACTAGGCGCTGGCAAACGGAGGAGTGGGGGCTTGAGACGAATGCACTGAATACGTCCCATCATCGATCTTAAGTTCAGTGTCTGAAGTGAAAGAGAGAGTGTAGATGAGATGAGAAATACGTCAACAGCGAAGAAGAATGAAAGTAAGACAGCAGCACATAGTGGCTTCCTTTGATGTACTATGTACGTAAGAAGGGAAGAAACAGCGAAAGGAAGAACTTTTCTCATCACCTCGTGCCCTACCCAGGTGATACTCTGGATGCAGCAAGCTGATCTACCTGCAACGGCGAAGCACTTGGTGTCACTGAGCCAGATAAACGATTCCTTGATTATGGCTATGTGGGCATTCATTCTCCAACTCACTCATCGAATCTTGGTCAAGGCATAGGCTCAAAGAGGGACCTAATGAAAAGAAAATGTTGCGGCATAGCACACTGAGAGTACTGCGAGACAATGTCCATGTCGCCAGGAAGCAGAGTTAACTATAACGAGACGGTTGCATCTATCACCTCGACATCGACGAGGTAGGCTCACATGGGCAGAATCGGTGTGTTGTGGTTGTGGTAGAAGGAAGCTCCTTCCGTCTGAACTCATCTCTAGTGAAAGTGGGGTCGAAGGTTATGAGTAAACAAGAACTGGTGTCCGGCACTTAGAAAAAGCTCACAGTTTGCAGTTTGTACGACAAACACGGCACAGCGTTCGCGAGGTGTGGGGAACAATAAGATGCCATGTCCGGGATTTGTTGTGGTTGCTGTGAGAACCTGGTAGTTACGAACCGCGCTAGGCCGTGCACCGTTCCTTCTCCAGTCCAGCCACGCAAAACACAAGCAGAGGAACCACCCACTGCGAACACACGCCAGTTGACACGGCCTTCAGACGCACCTCCTTTCGTTCAATTGCCTCCTTTCTTGAACTCTGAAGCTTTGGAATTCCTGGCATGGCAATTTTACGTTGCTGAACCACCTCGACGTGCCTGTTCCGTCGCGTCGCGTGCAGCGAAACCCCACACCTCCCATCCTGTACACTCCTCCCAACCACCCTCAGACGCCTACCCACACATGACCTCCGTGGCAGTCCCGCCCTCGCCCAACACCTTCGCGGGCGCCATGTCGAACAGGATTCCGCTGGCAAACATCCAGCATGCCACCAACTCGCCGCTGCGTCCAAATGCCGTGGGAGGGAAGCGGCAGCGGCCACTCGCGGGCGACCAGCGCGAGAACTATGGACAGCCGCCGGCGAAGAAGCACATCATCGCTGTCGATGATGCCGAGTCTCGCCGCAACGGCCTCATACGCAGGTCTGGCGCGCCTGCCACGGCCCTGACACGCAAACTCGAGGCCGCACGCGAACCCAAGCCTGCCCCAAAGACCCAGCGACAGTCAGGGGACATCGAGACCATCCGGCAATGGCAGAAGCACTACCGCAAGCTCTTTCCGAGCTTTCGGTTCTACTTCGACACCGTCTCGAGCGATCAAAAACAGAAGATTATGTCCAAGGCTGCGATTCTAGGTTCTCGTGAAATCGCCTTCTTCTGCAAGGACGCAACCCACGTTATCACCACCCGCCCGATCCCTGCCGACATAGAGTCGAGCTCCTCGTCCCACGCCAGTCGTACTATAAACCCCTCCCAGCTTGAAGGTGGAAAGGCCATCTTCGATGCTGTGAACAAGCCGCATGCTCGTGGAGATGTCATCCTGTACAAGGCTAAAGAGTTGGGAATGAAGATATGGTCTGCGGACAAGATACAACGCATGGTGGAAACAATGTTCAACAAGGACACGGGGGAAGATCCTTCCAACATGCAGACCCGTCAGTCGGTTGCAGCACAGCAGAAGGGACGCCCCGCGGATCTTCAGCGGCTGCTACAGAATGAGAAGATGGACCGCGACTACATCCTTGCTACCCAGGACTTGGTCTCACTACGAGGCTATTACGTCTACGTCCACGACATGGACGAGGCAACACGGCCTGTCATGATTCGAGAGTATCAAAAGGTAGACAAGGACAAGGGCAAATGGCCACAGTTCAGAGTGTCTAGCACTGGACGATGTCCATTCGTTGATGATCCCAACGCCGGTCGCCGCCAACAAGAAGAGGAGGCACGACGCGCCCAGAGGGCAGCGGCAGCGGCAGCGGCAGCAGCTCCACGTACACGCGCAGCGTCGGCTAATGAGCACAAACTTGCTCTGCATGAGAACAACAATTTTGCGAGGCGACCAAGTGCTGTGGCAGAAGGTATTCTGAAGCAGGAACTGGACGCGTCCAAGGCATTGGGTCCACCAAATGCCGTTTCTGTAAAGCGCACCAGCACTGACAGTGCACCGCCCATGTTCGGCAGTGCTCAAGCCAACATACGCGCGATGCCTCGCTTCATTGCTGGCGAGCCCGTCGCGTCCGGTCTCCAAGCCTCCAACATCACGTCTGCCATCCGATCCCAGATGATCTCTTCAACTGCTGCCGCCCCACGAGCCGGTAACAGCAAAGAGGTCAACGCACTGAAGCGAAAGGTCCTGGAAAAGAATAGCATCCCTCCATCAGCCAACACGAACAGCTGTAACTCCTCTGCCATGAACGACTTCAGAGCAGTGCTGAACCAAGAGCACGTGCCACCCACTCGAGCTGCAAAACGCAAGGCTCAAGAGACCCTTGGTTTCATCCAAGAGGACGAGACTGCAGAGAGAGAAGCGCGTAAAGCAGCAGCCTTGCGTAGACGCAAGACTGTCGAGAAGGAGCTCAAGCCTGGCTACTGCGAGAACTGCAGGGAGAAGTTCAACGACTTCGACGAGGTAAGTCACCACGACACCGCATTTTTACTACCGAGCTAACAATGTTCTAGCACGTGGTCTCCCGCAAACACAAGAAGTTCGCTGTGACTAATGAAAACTGGCTCGAGCTCGACCAGTTGCTTGCTCAACTCGATCGTCGATGAGCTTCTCACTCATCACATGGCTTCACGTTGCGACCCTAACGGCGTTCATGCACGACCTAATACCCACGACATACATTTTACTTCCAACGTCTTTACCACTTTCTCCCGGATTTCCGGTTCATGGCTGTTTTCCTCTGCGAGCGAATACCCTCCACACAGCATTTTCGGCGGCGCATTCTCATCTTCATTTGGCGGCATACTTTGGCGAAGAATTTCAATGGGCGGCACGAGTTCGACCTTTCCCGGTCTTTGCTGCAAGCATCATTGTATATACCTACTGCATTACGACCAGCTTGGTCTTGTCTGGCGGCCTTGTTTGCGAGTTGCGAGCTGGCTAACTGGTGTGTCGAACGATCAGGCGTTGACACGGTATGGTGGTTTGATGGATATCCTCAATAGGCAATGCGAAGACGTGGCGACGAGACGGAGGACGATGGCATATATCACTATCGTATTAAATATGCTAATAAGTATCAATGCGAAAGTCAACCTTTTGAATGGTCGCTCGTCGTTTGGGTGTGATGTGGTTGTGTGTGCGAGGTCGTGATCGGCTAGGCTGACGTTTACAGTACTGTACCTCGATTGCGAGCATCACACGCTCTTTCCTCGCACGACTACTTCAACAACCGCTTTTCTCCTTTCATCTCTTTTTGCTCCTCAAAGATCAAAATTCACGGCTCTACCGTGTTCATCTCACAAAGATTTCAGTATCTGATCAACGCGTCTCTCCATCATGTCTCGCGCCAGCACGCCAGGGCAAGACGACAGGATACTGAACGAAGATGACACCACACACGCACCACTTACAATGGCCGCATCCGTCGTCCTAACAAATCTCCCCCGCGACGCATCCAAAGCCCTCGAAAACGCCGGAAACCCCTCAATACAGAAAAGTACGTACAAAAACCCCCCACTGCATCTTACCACGATCCCTCACTCGCTCGGAGTATTCATCTTCCATATCGCACATCATCCCCACATACAACTACTCACGCCCCGCACAGTAACCGTCCGCCTCCAACCCATCGGCTCCGCCCCACAGCTCACCCAGCGCGTCTTCAAAGTCAGCACCAAGCAGTCCTTCGCCAGCATCGTGCGTTTTCTGCGCAAGAAGCTGGGCGTCCGGGACCACGAGAGCGTGTTTTGTTATGTGGGGAGTGTGTTTGCGCCGGCGCTGGATGAGAGTGTTGTGAATCTTTGGACGGTGAGTGGTTTGAAGGTAGAGGGGAGTGTGTGTGAGATGTGCTAATGTGAGTTTGGTAGTGTTTTAAACAGGGTGAGGAGTTGGTGGTGGGGTATGCGATGAGTCCGGCTTTTGGGTAGGGTGAGGGTAAGGGAAGGGTTGGGAAAGGGGTATTGATGGAGGTTTTGGGGAGAAGTATGTTATGGGGGATAGCTTCTGATGGCATGAAGAAGCAACATGTATTGGTTGAGACCGGGCTCTACAACTCTACCTGAAGGGTATGCAAAAGAACAAGAAACCGGGACGCCAGCTAGAACGCAAGTCGACGTCGGCCCTCACTTGTTCCTCCTCTCCTCAATCATCCTCTCAAATTCGCTCACCACCACCTCTGCAACGGGATATGTGTGCTCCACCGCCGGGTACGCCCTACTCTTGACCTCCTCCCGATACTGCTCAATCGCCCCTTTAGCTTCACCCCACACGTTTCCAAACTGCTTGACAAACTTGGGCAAAAAGCGCCCGGGCGGGAAGTTGCCCAGCATATCCACCTGCACCAACACTTGCCCCGAGCACCCATTCCCGGCCCCAATCCCAATCGTCGGTATGCTAAGCTCTTTCGTGACCAGCGCCGCGATTTCCGCAGGCACGGCTTCTAGCACGACCGCGAAAGCGCCGGCTTCTTGTACCGCGAGCGCGTCGTCGAGGAGTTTTGCTGCGGAGGCTATGGACTTGCCTTGTACGCGGAAGCCACCGAGGGCGTTTTGGCGCTGCGGCGTGAGGCCAATGTGTGCGAGGACAGGTATGCCTGCAGATGTGATTTTTGCGATGGTGATCGCCATCTCGGCGCCGCCCTCGAGTTTTACGGACTTTACGCGGCCGGTCTTGATCATGAGGATGGCGGAGGCGAGGGCTTGGGAGGGGGAGATCTCATAGGAGCCCATGGGCAGGTCGCCGACCTGTTGTACTTGTTATTGAACTGTGGAGTCTTGAAGAAAGGGGTAGGACATACGGTGAAAGCAGCCTTGGTGGCTCGCGCAACGGATTTGCAGTGCAGCAGCATCTCCTCCATCAGCACTTCGCCTGTGTCCTCCATGCCCAGCGCTACCATGGCCAGACTATCGCCGACAAGTATCATGTCCATGCCAGCGTGGTCGGCGACGTGCGCGCTTGGGAAGTCGTGCGCTGTGATCATGGTGATGGGCTCATTCTTGCTGTAGAGGCTTTGTAGGGTGTTGATGGTGACTGGCTTGCGTGCCAAAGTGGATGTGGCGCCGAGAGGGGAGTGTGAGCTCCATCTTACTTGTGCAGTAGAAGGTAGAATCGACGGCAGCAGTGAGTTTGGGCTTCGATGTATTATCGACGATGCTCGGATGGTCTTAACGAGAGCACGCGGCATGGTGGATGCGCCGGAAGTGCGGTTCAATTGTGCTGGTTGGCGAATTTGCAACGTGGTCGGGTTCCTAGAGGCGATACGGAAGCAGAACCGGCGGCCATGGCGAGGGGGATGCCAGCCGAGTTTTGTGAAGCTGTACAGAAAGTTGCGCTGTAGAGCTTGTACTGCTGGCCTTGGTGTCGACCATCAACCGAGGGTCTGGACTTCGCTCCAATCAGCCGGTTGCGCGCTTCTTTGTCGACTCGTCCAGCTGTGCCGGAAATGCTCCATTATTCCGCACGTTTGTTCTGCTTTGTGAGACTTGATATTCCGCGACAGGAGATGGCTGAGGAGCATTCCGCAAGTACTAGGCATCTGGTCGTGGCTGAGATGGCGACACGCTGATCGGCAGTACAGGACCCTGGTCGCAGGCCGAGGCTCGGGGGAGATGCGGCTTTGCCTGTGTCTCATTGGTGAGCATGCGGAGCCTCATGCTGCTGAAGTGACAGCAAACTTCAAGATGCTGTATTTGGAAAGACGGTATGTTGTTAATGTTGTGATTCAGCGAGATAAGATCTGTTCTGCGTTCTTTCCTCGTTCGTGATGGGCTTTCTCATTGCTTGAGTCAAGACAGCCTCTCAGATAGCGAGAGACCAGAAACCAAGAAGACGCTGGATCATTGTGCAATCGCTTTCGACTTCAGATGCATCTTGTAACTCGGTGCATCAAGTGCATGCTTATCGGAGTGTCGAACGGTAGACCAAGTAGTAGCGCGCCATGCATGCTTCGTGAGGCTTGCCGCCGAATCCAAGCGTGACTGCCCGGTCCTCGTGACCATGACCGCTGCAGCACGTCCGCTTCCTTGTCCATGTTCGATGACACCATCCCGGTACTGAACCACACACCAACCTACATTCACGACCGTCCCGGTTTCCAAACGACAACACGCAGCCGACTGCCAACGAAGCAACTCTACCTTGCCAGCAAACGACGCCCCTCCTCCAGCTATCGATAGCCCCGCGACCGCCCCGAAGCCCATACCTACTCACGAGTCACAAGTCACGACGAGCTGCGAAGACGCTTGTTTGATAAAGAGGATATCTTCAGCGGAAGCATACAGGCTCCGAGTCCGATCTTGAACAAGTGACTTGCGAGCTGCCGGCACCATGAGTTCACCGAAGAGACGCATCGAGACAGATGTAGGTGCTCCGACATCTGGAATGAAAGTAGATAAGACCAAGAGCTAATTTCGCCTCTTCTGTACTCTACAGGTCATGAAGTAAGCTTTCCTGAGTGCTGAGTCTGGGAGCAAATGCTAACCTCGTAATAGGATGTAGGTGACTCCACCCCTTCGCCTCCGTCCCCTCCCGATCGCACGCGTACACATACAATCAGGAAGATGAGAAACTAATACATGGCAGGCTCATGAGCGACTATGAGGTCACTCTAGTCAACGACAACAGTATGGCACGCTCTTCAGGCTCCATTGGACATTGCTGACATTACACTAGTGTTCGTTTCTCTCGTCATCCAATTCTACCACGGCCGAGGATTGACACAAGACAGGCAAGAGTTCTACGTCAGATTCAAGGGACCAGAAGATAGCATGTACTTCATACTCTGCGGAAAATCTAGTCTGACAGTGAACAGCACCATTTCAAGGCGGCCTCTGGAAGATCCACGTCGAGCTGCCAGATCAATACCCGTACAAGAGTCCTAGCATCGGCTTTGTGAACAGGATATTCCACCCCAACATCGATGAACTGTACGTCGTCCTCGAAAACCATCCATAAAGTCTCAACCAGTGGCGTAGTAGACGCTGACAGCATGTAGCTCTGGCTCAGTGTGTCTCGACGTCATCAACCAGACCTGGTCGCCCATGTATGACATGATCAATATCTTCGAAGTCTTCATCCCGCAGCTCCTACGGTATCCGAACCCCACAGACCCTCTGAATGGCGAAGCAGCCGCGCTTCTGATGAGGGAACCCAAGAGCTACGATGCCAAGGTCAAAGGTATGCCGCACAACATTTGAAACGGGACTGGACACAGCTAACATGATTCAGAGTACGTGCAAAAGTACGCCAACAAAGACACCGCGGAAGACTCGGACAAAGACAACGATGACGACGACGAGATGAGCTCTGTAGGTAGCTACGAGTCTGGAGACGAGGACGAGGCAGCCGGCAACATGGAGGACATCTAGACTTATCCGATGACCTTCTGCCTTCTTTCTCGGACCGCTGTTCCGAGCCCTACTTCTTCTACACATGATTCACTGGATGAGGCGCGTATTGGCGCACGTATAGGACACCATCACATATATACCCATGGCTATGGGTTTGTTCCACGGGTTGGGTATGACTTTGCTTTCGTTCTTTCTCATGTTGAGGCGACGAGTGTGTATTGACACAAGATCAACTCTGTTATCAGTGGCGGAGCGCGGAGGTGAATGTGGCTTTTGGATATCATGTCGTTCTCACCTCGATACTTTTCTCAGCAGGTTTCTTACATACTCAACGGCCCGGCTTATCTTCTACGCCCCACTATGGATCTTCTCTTGCTCTTTGTATCAAACTTCTCGTCGCTCCCGTTCACTCTAGCTTCGAAAACAATTGGCTACTCATTTCTCCCAGCCAGCCACACCAATTCCTCGCGATGACAGTGGGCATAGCTATGAGACTGCGTTCTCCGGGGCCATTGCTTACACCTCCGACCTTCGCACACTTGTGGGCACTAGGTTCGCTCATCGCGATTCGTCCATCGAGCAGTGCGTCGGAGCGATATCTATTATCAAGCGCGTCGTCAAAACGGTGAAGAGGAATTGAGTCAGATCCACAAGCATCAACTTCTTTCTCATCTTCACCTCACATTCTTCTTTATCTTCATCTCTCCGTCCGGCGGCTCATATCGCCGTCGCCGATGCGGGGTGTTGCCATGGGTGCCAGTGTGTATATAAATAGAGGGTCCGATGCGCGTTTGCACGCCACACCGCCAACAACAACAACTTCGACTGCAAGACAACGGCTAATTCCTTACGATCCTCCTGCTCATTGCACATCGAGCCGTGAGTTGGATACTTCAGTTGGATAGCATTCAAGATGACACGCACGAACAATCACCCAGCTCGACGCCGCGACAACAACGCTCGGGACCGGCGTAATCGCCACGCCCGAACCAACGCCGGAGTAAATCAGCGTCTTCGAGATGATAATCGCAATAGGGGCTCGTACTACAGGCTTGCTCCCATCCCGCGCCCTCAAGCTCCTGCGAATGCGCCTACTGGTCCAAGGGCTATGCTCGCGAGTCGCATCACGACCAGTGGCCGTAGAGATAGTGCTCATGACAACGATCCAAGGCCTCGCCCTCCGCAGGGTCGTGCATGTCTACAATATCGCATGGCGAGTGGCAGCGCAGCTCCTCAGACCCCACAGGCCAATCGTCGCGCTCGAGCGAACAACACCGACAGCGTCTTCATCACGCCTGAGTTCAGCGAGACTGCCGACTTTCCGCTTGGAGCACCTCAGCAAGGTCAACTTCGCCAAAGCAGTAACGGCTTCGACAGCAGCGCTGTTACTCAGAACACACATGCCAGTTTCTACGCTCGAACAAGCACCAACACCCGCATCTTCACCGCGACCGAGATGGGCGATATCATCGCCGATCCACCTACAAGTAGCATCAGCCAAGCCTCATCATCACTCTTCTGCTCATCCCAACCCACTCAACCCGCCAACATACCACTCCCAAACCCTCCGGCTCCACCATTCACACCATCCCCACGCCGCCGCAGTCGTGCCGCTACATCCACAACCCCCATCCGCATGTTCAACCAGCCCTCCGCCACCACCGAAGTCTCGAAGCGCCCCACCAACACATACAAAGGCAAGGACCCGGTCAAGAAGCTCGTGACGAACGATAAGCTGCGGGCTATACTGTCGGACAAGCCCATGCCGAAGGAGAGACGCGTGTATTCGACGGAGAGGGTGGAACTGAGGTTGGGGGAGAAGAGTGTTATGAAGTAGGAATGGGGCGCGGAATGTTGCACTACTGGTCTGTAGGCGTTGCGCATAGGGGATGGTATGGCTTGGTTGACTTGACTCGAGTAGTGATTTGGTGATGAAGCGTCTACGGCATGGGCGAGCTGTGGGGTATTTGGATGGTGCTGCTACGGCGGTTACTTCATCGGAGGGATGCGGACTATTGCACTACCGGTCTGTCATCTCTCTTGGGGCTCTTCTGGGGCATTGTTACTGATCATATATTTAGGACGTGTAGTATCGCTCTCTTTATAAACTTGTTGCGATGACATGGCCTAGCTCTTGGGGGCGTTGACGGGTGGTCTGGATATGGTATCTGGTGTTGGGGATGGTGTAAGTGTGCTTGGATGATACCCGTTTCCTTGGCTTTTTTTGTATGAAGTTTGATTGCTTGAAATGAGGGATGGATGCTGGAGGCGATGCTTGGTTTCTGAATATAATCATGGGCCCAACACACAGACTCTGTTTGACTTCTCTCATGCCCGTTTGACGGTACCTCAACAGATCACATATGTTCGGACGTATCAGATCCCCAAAAATTGCAAGTTGTGTAAGAAGAACAGTAGTGAAATGGTCGTAACGCATCACCACACACGCTTCACGCGTATATACAAATCTAGCATGTAGCGCCTATGCAAAAACGCCAATCCCAGATATCATATACACCCAACACGCAGACACACCCAAGCCTCAGCGCCGTCCATAAACACTATCCTCCTTCCTAAACCCAAGGCTCCCCGCCTTCCTCGCCGGCCGCGGCGCAGTCGTATCCGCGCCCTTCTCCACGCCGTTCTCCAGCACCCTCGTGCGCCCGTACATCTTCTGGTCATCCACCTCATCTACGCTACCAGGTTCGTACTCCGCCTCGCGCTTGAACAGCGCCATAATATCCTTCATGCTAAGCTTGCCGATCGCCTTGCCGCCCTCGAGAGCAGCATTGGCGAGCTTGCGCTTTGCCTCTTGGAGCTCGAGGATGCGCTCTTCAACCGAGTTGTGGATGGAGAGGCGGTATACGGTTACGTCGACGGTTTGGTTGAGGCGGTGGACGCGGTCGATGGCTTGTTCTTCGACGAACTGGAGGATGTTAGTGTGAGTAGAGACGACAGTAGGGAGGGGGCTTACAGGATTCCAGAATGGCTCCATGATGACTACGCGGCTCGCGGCTGTGAGGTTGAGACCCAAGCTGCCGCACTTGAGACTGCATAGAAGCACACGCGTGCGCTCGTCGGTACGCAGCCTGTGCAAGCTGGCTTCGCGCAGGTCGTTGCGCATGCTGCCGTCGTAACGCGTGAAGTTGTAGCCTTGGCGCTTGAGGAAGGGCTCGATGAGGTCCAGCATAGATGTGAACTGTGAGAAGACGATGACTTTGTGGTCGGGCGTCTCCTTCTCCAGAATCTGCAGGAGCTGGCGGATCTTGGTTGAAGGCGTTAAATCTGAAGCGTTGTACTCAGGTTCGGAGGCGTCAGTGTCAGAGTCATCTTCTGAGTCTGTTTCTGAGCCAGAGTCACTCTCAGACTCTGATGCATCTTCTTCGTCGGTATCGAGGCTGATGACGCGTGGTGGCTTCTTTGACGACTTCTTACGAGCGACAGGGGCGTCGTCTTCGCTGTCCGTGTCATGAACGACGAACGAGCCCAGGTTGCTCTTGCTCTCGTCCTCACTACCAGATGCTTGCGAGTCGACAGAAGCTAGACTGTGCCCGACACCTTCAGCATTCTCGTCGTCGGTGCCACCAGCTTTGCCAAGATCTTCAGCTCGTTGTTGGTCTTCTGGCACAAGCCATTCGCCCCCCTCTTCATCATCATCACTGTCGACCACAACACGGCGCTGCCGAGGGGCTTTGGAGCTCTTAGGCTTCACCTCCTCCTCCTCTTCATCGTCCGAGAGTAGCACGAGCTTCTTGACCTTCTCGCTCTTGTGCTTGTGCTTTCGGTGCTTCTTCTTGTGCTTCTTGGACTTCTTGGCGGAGACTTCGAGATCGTTCTCACACTCAACGCATCGCACTGCGCCAGCGTCGGCGTTGTCGAGCGTCAATGCGTTATGGCAGATGTCGCACCGCTTTGTCGCAACACTAAGACCACCAAGCAGATCGGCAAGGTTGTCGGCATCATCTTTAGCTCCCTTGCGAGGAGTCTGCAAGCCATTTTGCGTACCAGGCTTCGACCCTGTGGTGAGAGCATCCTTGTCATCTTTAACGTTGGTCTTGGTCAGATTGGGATGATTGCAAGCTTGCCGCAAGCGCAAGAGCAACACCAACGCCCCAATGTAATCCTGCTTTGCGCCACCCATCATCTCGTCAAGACGTGACTGTGCGCGATCGGAGAGCCGGTCGTAGAAAGCGCGCTCTTTGGCCGTGAACTCTCCTATGATGGTCTCGATGTTGCGCTCAACAATCTGGAAAGCAGGACGCTCTTCGACGTCCTTGGCCTTGCCACCAAAAGTGAGTGCACCCTCCTTCTTCAACACGTCTTTGGTGCGGCGCTTCATGAAGGCCTTCAGAAAGATTTGGAGTCGTCGCATTGCAAGGTTGCCTCGACCATTCTTCATGGGACCGGAGATAGAATCCTTCCAACTAGACATCTCGCAATACGGCTGAATGCGCAAGAACCTGATCAGACTCTGCAGCTCATCGAGATTGTTCTGCATCGGCGTGCCTGTCAAACACCAACGATAGTGCGAGCGTATATCATAGCAGGCCTTCGTCATTTTGGCGTTGCGATTCTTGATAGTGTGTGCCTCGTCCAGCATTGTTCGGAACCAGCCCACAGCAAAGCAGCCTTTCTTGAGACCGTCGGGGCCATCTCCACAGCTTGCGTGTTCGGAAGCGAGCACCTGATACGTCGTAATGACAACATCGTACTGCTTCAGTTTGTCGGATGATTTGGTGCGATTGGGGCCGTGGTGAACGAGAACCTTGAGCGCATGCGACTTGGCGACCTTGGTGTTGATCTCGGCTTCCCACTGCTTGATGAGAGCGAGCGGCGCCACGACCAGTGTACCCTTGCCCGTGCTGTCAGAGATCCGATTCTTCTTGTTCTCGGGCTCGATACCCTTTTCTGGCCGCGGGTTGGAGAGGATGAGAGCCATAGACTGGACTGTCTTTCCCAGACCCATGTCATCGGCGAGTATGCCTCCCTTTGGCAATTTGGCGCGCTTGTTGTGCATGCCTGTCTCCTTCTCGATCATCCAAGCAACACCATCCACTTGATGGGGTAGGAGCTTGACTTTCAGTCCCTCGACAGTACCATCATCCTCTTCCTCCTCCTCGTCATCTTCAGCCTCATCTGCCACCTCCTGGTCCTTAACCTCAAGAGCTTGTAGCTTGGCAGCTAGTGACTTGCCTACATCGTCCTCTGCTTCCTGCTTCTTCTTCTTGCGAAGTCCCGTGCGGGGGATCTTCTCGCCGTCGTCGTCAAAGGCACCCTCAAGTAGGGCCTTGATGTTCTCGCTTGCCTGACCCGAGTCGACGTAAGCGTACATGTCCGGGGCTCCAAATCGGTCGCCTTCTGTGCGAAGAGCTGCGTCCGGGTCAAAGTTATCCTCGTCGTCCAGGATTACAGTCTGCCTCGCGGCTTGAAGAGGGTTGTAGGCGCCTGGATTCACTGGCTGGAAGCCATTTGCTTGGCCCGCCGAGGAGTACATGGGTCGCGGCGGAGGGTAGGAAGTCCGGGGTGCAGGGTTATGAGGATTGGGGGCATAGACTGGTGGTCCTTGGGACGGACGAGGTTGGAACTGTGAGGGTGGGATCTCCATGAAGTCAGAACCAGTGGACGACGCCACGCTGTGGCGTGGACCTACTTGAGCAGACGGAACCTTGAATGGCCGGTTGAGTGTGTCCAGATGGCTGCCCTGTTGCTGTACGCCTTGTGCACTGTGAGACGGCCGCGGTTGCTGTGGCTTCTTGGCAGCCAGTTCAAAGTGCTCTGGGCGGTGCTGGCCGGGCCTCGGCTTGTTGAAGAGATGTGCATACTCATCTTTAGGCTGCCTCAAAGGGTTGTGTAGGGGGCTCGACTGTCCGAACTGCGGTGGAGGATTCTTGAGCTCTTCGAGGGGCTTGGGCGCCGGTGCGGGGACAGACGCATCGTTGCGGTGCGGCGGCTGCGGTGCCGAAGGTTCTCGTTCTCGCACCATCTTGAATGGCCTTTGAGTAGAATGTGAGGCTTGTTGCAGTGGTCTGATGAGTCAGTGGCTACGTCGTCCACGGCGGGGCGTCTGTATAGTGACTTACTGCGGACTATAGGCGAAACTGTCGCCTTCAAACAGGCTACTAGAGTCCCCCAGATATGTGACAGAACGCTCCTCTAGGAATGAACTGTCGTTCTCTGTGTCGTCCCGAGTATTGCGCTTCGCAGCTTCGGCCTCAAAGCTCGGCTTCTGTGGTCCCGACAAGGTGTCGACAGGTCGGAAGTGGGAGCGGTATTTGCGAGGGCTGTGGCTCATTGACTGCTCGAGGTCAGAGTTGAGATGGGTCTATGTAGTTCTGGCGCGACTTGCGAAAATGCTCTGTCGTCGCCAAACCGCGGGTCTCGCGCTACCAGATTAGGCATCGACCCTGGTTTCTGGGCCCGTTGGCGTGGCAATACACGTGGAGCCCCGCAATAACGCGTTCACGGAACCCTACGAACACCAAACACCTGACGTCACTTTTGGAAGTGCAATTAACGTACATGGCAAGCGAGCGGCGCACCCCAAAACATACCAAAAAACCAGAATTTAAGGACAGAGTATCTCAACCACCACACCATCGAATTGGCTAAAAATAAAGATTTGAAGCCGCATCTACTCAAGAAAGAAGAAATCAAGATATCTAAGGTCTAGTGTATATAGTCACAGAGATCTCTGGAAAGGAGCGTTAAAATAAGCTGTTCTGCGAATTACTTCCTTGAAGTAAAAGTAGAGGCCGTTATATTGCAGTACCTTTGTTCTCGTGTATAATCAACTCTAAACCTCAATTTTAAGCCAATTCTATTGTGTCGTTGTTGAGATACTCTGTCCTCAAATTCTGGTTTTTGGGTGTGTTTTGGGGTGCGCCGCTCGCTTGCCATGTACGTTACAGTACAGTTACTCTATGTATCTGGCATGCTGTGCGATCGCCACCATTGTTGGACGCGAGCCTTCGTGTATCTACAGCCCTTTCAAGCCCAGCACTCCCATTGCAAGCGATCCCACGACGACCGCTCCCAGTAGTCCTCCAGTCGCCTTGCCATAATGCCCCATCGCAAAGCCAAATGCTATGCTCCCAATATCGACCGCATCAGTCGCAATGCCTGCCCACAGCGCTCTCCTGATCTCCCTTCACGGGGTTAGTCAATCGCCGCCAGCTTTCTTGATCGACTTGCCTCCTATTGCCGACTTTCTCATTTTCAGCAGTCATCAGCAGCTCACCGAGTACTGCGTCTCGAGCTCCGAACATGCGCACAAGCAAAGCATGCTCGGCTGGCACATTGTACTTGAAGATGTCGCAGGTGAAGCGAGGCACAACGAGGCAAGCCGCACCTGTGGCGATACGGATGATTGACAGTACTTTGATGGTCGTTCGAGTTGTAAGGGACAGGTCGTGGAGTGAAGGATCGCTGTAGAGCTTTGAAGAGCTTCCAAGCAGAGGCTCGCCTGAAGTTTTACGGTGAGATTGCGACATGTTCGACTACGAGCTGGCGAAATTGACTGATTGAAATGTACAGAATCTTCACGAAATGATGACGAGTAGGCTCAACTCCAGATTGAATTCACTCCCTTCTATAGACGCCATCTCAACGTAGCATGCGTTATGGCCTTTCGCAGCATGTTCTGGGGAGCACAACTCATCCTTTTGTTCCTTACGATGATAATAGGTGTACATCAGGCAGTAAGGCCAAGACAATGCAACCAGCCAATCGATGTGTACTTGGCAGCATCCGTATCTCGCATCGTTCCTCCGTTCAGCTGGCGGAGCAATGGTTACGCCTTCGGCTAGCCCCACTTCAGCCTAGCGAGTCTCACGAGCATAACGTTATGCTCCCATCACCAGGATATATGAGTGTTACTTCGACATCTCCTCACATTTTAATACAGATACCATAACGTGAAGCGTGGAATAAATGACTATGCCCGCAGGAAGGACCAAGAAGACCAGGAATCTGGGCGACGTGCCTCAGGAGGGTGACCCGGATAGGAAGAGAGTGCTCAATGTGCTGGCCCAAAGGAGATACAGTACATTCCAAATCAGATTGATCTTGCATTCAATACGCTAACATGTTGGGCAGGACAACGAAGAAGGGAAAAGATTGCTGCACTAGAGGCTCAGGCACATGTCCCTGCTTCGGCAGTGAGTGATCCGAAAGAGTCTGATGGAAGCTCCGAAGAGCCAACGACCGGTCCGAATGGTAGCCATGGGGTTGGGGATCGAGTGAATTTGGAAGATGATCTTGAAGTGGTAGATGTGAACACGCAGAGTTATCCGACAGACTCCTTGTTCATTTTCGACTTTGCTCAAGAGCCGTTCGAAACAGACTTGTTCGCAGATAATGGTACACTCTGTCGCCTGTCAATTCGAACTCAGACTTACGACGGTATAGGCTTCGCGAATCTGCCGACACCACACCCTTCAACACCATCATTCTCAACACCACTCCAAGTCCCATTCGCAGCAGATAGCGCACTCCTTGGCGTCCCGATCCTCGATGTCCTGCGAACCTTTGCAAGTATTGCCACCGCATTCGACGTTGCAACAAGTGTCTGGGATCTAACCTACCTCCACATCTTACCACCCTCTATCCCAGGAGCAGCAACAGCCCTACCCGCAAACTTGCACCCTATCCCAGCGCAATACAACATCCCGCACCACCCACTTCTCGACCTCTTACCATGGCCCGGCGTCCGCGAGAAACTAATCTGCATGCTCGCCATGCCCTCGAAGCTCCGGCCGCCCGTTGCCCAAGAAGACAGTGGCGACGAACATGATCAAGCGCCCATTAAGCAGACCAAAGCAATCATGCATCTAATCCAGGACCTTGACGAAAATGAAGACGGACTGGGTATCAGGGTGCACGGCAACAGCACTACATGGGCGCAAGGCAATGAGCTTGTAGAAGACGCGTGGGAGATTGGAGATCTATTTTACAGGAAGTGGTGGTGGTGTTTGGACCGGAAGATTGTGGAGACGAGCAACCTGCGCAGAAGGGAAAGGGGGTTACCGAAGCTGCGATGGGTTGCCTGAGGAGCATGGTGTCTTGAAGTTGAAGGTAGGCATGGGACCAGAGCGTCTTCTTTGAACTCATTTCGTTCTGCTTTGATGACTGGTTGCCAGACGCGGTTAGTTTGGATATTATCCGCTGAAAAGCTCATGGGTTGCAGCCGTGCCGCAATCTGGTTCAAGTGCGAGATTGCCCACCAGTGAAAAGTTATGTGTACCTGAGTGGTTTTGCCAATGATCGCTCGGTCCGGCGACGCAAAGTTGCGCCGACCGTGCCGGTGCCTGACTTTATTGATGGCATGACCTTGCGCGGGGATGTACCTGGATGTATACCAGCAGTCGTCAAGGCGCGAAATGGTGGGTTATAACGTAGTAGCGACAACATCAGCCTCGATGACTGACATTGTGACAATGCAGATTTGACAGCCAAGATTGGTACTTCCCGTCGCGGCTCATTTCTCCGAACCTGTTCTTCAGACACCACGATGAGTGCACGTCTGGGCATCCGTACACGTTCCTACTAACATAATGCGGGGAACCCTCGCGGTGTCTTGACTACTTCTCCGAGAATACCCTCTGGGTCATCATTGGTGAAGATCTCTCCGGATCTGGGTACGGATCTGGGTACATGTCTAAATTGATTGCCCGGTCGAGAGACGGAGTCGTTCTAATAGTCACTGGTAAGCATTGTCCCGGTCATGCATGGTACTGTGTACTCTGGCTGTGCTGTGCGAGAAAAAGATGGGCCTCACCATCGACTACCCTTGATGGAGAACAGAAAAAGCGATGAGAGCAACCACATGGAACTTTCGAGATACGCACGAGCTGCTGAGGGTTGGGCTGCCGAGGAGTCGGAAGAATTCACCGCAGAGTGGACGATGCTACTTGAAACACGGCCGACCGTGCGTCGAGTGCAGGCTGATCTGCATGGCGATCGCTTTGGATCCGCTTAAAGTCGACATGCCATCATCCCCAGAAAGGCGTTGAGCGGTTGAGGTTCCGTAACATGACAGGACTGGCTTCCGCAGGGGGCTACGGCAGAATATGGGGGCCCCGTAGAGTCGGCCCTAAACTTTACCTACTGAAGCCACCTGCTCGCGCGACCCTGAGCGACGCCACACCGGGACACTAGAGAGCGGCCACGATAACAATGTGCGAGTGCGACAATATGCTGCAATCCTGACGGATCTTTCACAGTCTCGAATACTTCTCGATAGAGCATTACGAAACGATCGCACGACCACGCGAACGCCTTGCACTGCTGCTGACGGCGATCGTCCATCGTGTTTCCCATCACGAGATGAGGGGTTGGGACATTTTCCAAACGCTTTGGCGTCAGGAGCCTGCAGCTGCCGTGGAGCGTGCGACGACTTCGAGAATCTGAACATGGGATTCCATTCGGAAACATGTGTCACTCCAGCATCGGTCCACAGCATGAACACACTTTGAGCAATTCGGCACTGTCTTTTCGGCCCTAAACCACGAATTTGACGATGCGAACGTCGATGGCTTCAATATTGGACCAAATGTGGTGTTCATAAAGGCGCTCAGCACTCTCAATATCGGCGGGTGCTCCGTAAGGACTCGATTGGAAGGTATGCATGTTACACAAAACGCACGTTGACAAGTCCTCGCATGTCCACTGTACACCCATGTCCCTGGACTGTTGCCCATCATCCCGGATCATCCGTACCTGCATGGGTGGTTCGACCAGCAGGTGTTTCTGATTGGTGACAACGCAAGGTTCTCTCGCAGGATGCCCCAGCCATAGATTCTTTTGGCAACGGTGTGGTAATCCCTTTATATCTGGGCTCAGGCCAACACCCGCGGTGTTTCTGTCGCTTGGGACCTTACATCAAAACGCGCATGTCACTTTGAACTATAGACGACGTCGATGTACCATCACCATCACCATGTCCGTAGACAACCCTCGAGGTCGACAAGCTGTTGAAGTCTCGACTGTGTTTACGGTACTTGCCGCTATTACTGTTGGACTACGTCTTTATACTCGCTTCTTTCTTGTGCGCTGCCCCGGTATCGAGGACTATGGCATCGTACTTGCGATGGTAAGAAGATTCTTGGGCCATCATCGATTTTCACTAAACAAGCTCAGATATGCTCTGTCGGCTTGACAGTTTGTATCGCTCTACGTAAGTATGTGCCTTCAGCCCTTTCTCAAGTCGCTAAAACCATCACAGAGGCGAAATGGGGCATGGGAATGCACGGTGACGACGTCCCAGTGGAGTCGTTGACCAAATCCTTGAAGGTACACACGCAAAGCTCGAAGACATTTGGCCACACTGACCCGTTCCAGTCGTTTTGGGCAAGCCTTATTGTGTACTATCTCTCGCTCGGTCTGACGAAAACATCGATCCTGCTCCAATATCGCCGCGTTTTCACCACGAAGAGGTTCCAGCTCATGTGCTGGATTCTCATGACTGTCGTCGTTACCTACACCTGCTGGACAGTGTTTAGTAGCATATTCGCTTGTACACCAATCCAAGATTTCTGGATGCTTGACGTACCTAATCGTCGATGCATCAACCAATTCGCAATGTGGTTGTAAGTAGCAAGTGTCCGATGACTACTAAGCGCTGACCATTATTGCAGTACGAACGCGGCTATCAATATCGTGACTGATTTCGCATTGATCATCATGCCAATACCGGTCATCCGAAGCCTCAACCTCTCACGACGGCAAAAGATTGCATTGATCTCCATTTTCGCAGTCGGTGGCTTGTAAGTAACCCTCGTTCCACCACATCGTTCGCCCACAGTGATATTGAGCCGGCTGTTGCACGGTCTGTGTGGACGTCAGCTTGTGTTGAACTATGAGAAGTGCAGTCATCGCATGCCTTGTACTTAAGGTTGCCTTCTACCACGTGCTGTAACAAAGTTAACAAGATCGCAATAGCGTATGCATCGTTTCCATTCTACGCCTCCAATCGCTCGTGGCCATTTCCAACTCGAAAGATCCAACATACGACAATCCACCTGCGGCAACATGGTCTTCCGTCGAGACAAATGTGGGGATCATATGCTCATGCCTACCGCTCCTCCGCCCGCTCATGACACGCTTCCTCCCCGGCGCCTTCTCGTCGAAGAACCGCAGCAGCAACGCTGGACCGCGGCAGTATGCCACTATCGGCGGCTCTCGTAAAGATGCTCGATCGAAAGACAAAACCGTCGACATGGAAATGACAAAGGCTTCACATTCGTCAAGCGACGATGCGAAACTCGATATACAGGTTGTAACGGATATACAAGTGCGGGTTGAGGACAGAAATGGAAATGCGACGGGATGGAGGACACCAGTGTCGAATAGAGAATGGGAGGACAAGAATCTTGCAATCACTCGCGGTAGTACTGATACTTTGGTCAAGCTAAAGGAGGTGGCATGAGTTAAATAACTCCTGTGCGTTAGTCGCGACATGTTACTCTTCTTCAGCGCTTCAAGGCGTTTCTTGATCACATGAGTGGCATGTATGACTAGCCCAGTCTATTCGTACTTGAGATCTGAAGTTGCGGATAGGGAATTTAGCGAGATCCAAGGACACTCCGCACTGACATAGGTTAGGACTACTGCTTCTAGCTGTCGAACATGACGAGCGACTTAGATGTATGGTACAATAATTGTATGATAGGATTCTTTGGGGAAGAGCTGGGGCCGTAAATCTGGTGCCCCACGATCACATGGATGCTGATAAAATCATGGACAAGTTTAGATGAGCTAGAAGCAACTATGGACTATGCGTCCTTGGCAAGTTATACTCCCTGTCCCCGGATTCTGCCAATATCTCTTTGATGTCCATGCTATAGTCCGTAGCGCGCAATTCCCCCAGAGTAATAGCCAGAGCGTGCGCTGTCTTAAGTGGACCAAAATTCACTTCATGGTCAAAGAAACCATGCGCGCCGCCGATGATATCGAACCGAGACCGAAGCATTTCTCATCGAGCGCCAAACCTTGACCATCGTCGGCGTCGTACAGCGAGTGGCTTCGGCAGCGACGTAGCCCTGGTTCTCGGGTCGATCAGACGCGTTTTTCATGCGCGAGACCATCGAGGCGAAGCACGAAGCATCAAAGAACCGATACAAGAGGGAAACGGCCAACGCAGTCTATTGTCTCTATTTTTTAGCTCTGTTCTTGTCATTGCCGATGTGCTTGTAGCACAGCCGACCTTGAAGCTACATGCAATCCACGAGTGTTGCATTGTGATACAGGCTAGCACTGCATGTTTTCCGCACGCTCATTGCTAACGAGGTACTTCTTGTTCTTTCGTACTCCAGTCTGCCTGACCAGCACCGCCACCATGCTCGTAATCCAACGTCTCGTCGAATTCTGTGGAGAACAAATTTCCGTAGTAGAAGGGGTAAGGAGACTCTTGCTGAAACTGGAAATTGCTGTGGCTGTCGTAGAGAGGGTTGGCAAGAAGGTTCATGTCGAAAGGACCCGCATTGGTTTGAGTGAATTGCCGTTGATCGAATAGCCCAGAAGGCCAAACCTTGTCAGGTGGATGGTAATAATCTACATTCGGATCAAAAGACTGGGGCGCGGTGTCCGATGCAAAACCCGACTCAAGATCCGACGGGTTTACAGTTCCTTCTGGCCATTGCCTAACAGTGGGCTGCACGGCATCCTGCTTGTCCTTGTTCAACATCTTACAGACAAGGCCGTAAGCGCGATCAGCCACATTGTCGACGTTGGCCATTGTTTGAAGCCATTGCGTAAGCTTCTCAACACATGCTACTACGTGTGCAGGGTCCGCGCGGCTCGTTCCTTGGGCCATTTCCAAAAGTAAGACGGTCACCGCTTGCATAATGATATGCACTCCAGACCACCAAGGGCCGTTCTCGTACAGCCATCGGGGGCTAGCAGGGTCGGGCAAACACGACGTGAGGTCGATAGCAGCTTGTACACAAACTGTAGCCGTGTTCTGATTGAAGTTGGCTGATTGCTCACTCTGACCTTTGATGCGTTGATCCAGTCTGCATAAGCAGGGCCTTGAGGCACAGATCTTCGCACTTTGATAGTAACAATAGAGCATCAAGCGCTGCCTGCCGGAATTTGGTTCTGCAGTACTTGTCGCCTCGGAGCTATCATGTGCAAATGCCTGTTTTGCCCAATCATCCAATTCACCAAGTAGTGAAGCAATGTCACCCTGCATGCGTCTCCATGATCGAACGACAGTCCGTGCCGCATAGAGCGTAGACAAAGTTTTGTGCTGCAAAAGGTCGAGTCGAGTCCACGCATCCAGGAAGAACTCTGTGGTATTTGAGGCTGACGGCGCTGACGAGGTCGCTGGTTGTTTTTCGCGCGCAGATGCACCCAGTTGATTGAACCTTGCCTGCGTATCATATACACCTGGCGTCGCTCCAATTCCGCTTGGCTGTTCTTCCCTCGAATTGCTGGGTAGTGGCACTGTGCAATCCTTACGTTCGATCACTCGTGGGCGTCCAGTGATCGACGTGAGTATGCATTCGATCGAGTGTAATGCCCACCAGGTTTGCGCCGTGGCTCGCTTCTTGTTGATTGGAATCGTAATGTCCTCGTTCCTGAGGTGCAGACCAGCGGCCTGTGCGTATCGGATGGAAATGCCAATCATGTACCATGCTCTGTGTACAGAGGTCAGATGATGTGCTTGGAGGGTCAGCCTAGGTGTCATAACGTACCTGCTGACGTGGCCAATGCTGAGATAATAGAAGGAGAACAGTCCAGTCGCCTATTTTTCAACACTCAGTAACGGGCGTGGCATGCATCAATTTTGCTTACTTGTATGAGCAGTCTATCCGGTGCGCAAACTAGTGTCGCCATGTTCTTTAAGCCTAGATAGTGCACAGCTCTAGACATGTAGACGAGATGGTCGCGATCATCCGCCTGCCAGTCAGCCCCAACGAGATGGGAGTAGCGAGCGCCGATAGCGAAGACAAGGTTCATGATAGCAGTCCACCTAGGAGGGATGTAGCCAACACCGCCAGCCTGTATGGCACGGTAGTATGTACCGAGCTGGTCTCCGAAGTGGTCATCGATGATTCTGATAGGATCATGTACCGCGCGCTTATAGTAGCCGAAGAGCTTTCTGGCCATATCGACAGGTGGTATCGCGTTCGGGTCGACTTGCTCAATCTCATGGATGTTTTCGTTGTCCAGGTAAAAGTAGTATTCCGACAGCGGGCTGGGCTTTCCCAATTCTTCTTGGCGTGCGTGAAGGGCATCTGAACGCCTGGCAAAATTTTCCTCGCTGCTGCCAGGCGGCAGATATGCTAGGTCAGAGGGCTGCCTCGAGGACTGGTTCAGCATCCGCTGTAGCGTCCGCATCCACTGAATCTGGGAATTGCGACCCATAAAGCCTGTCTCACTAGGACATAGGTCGTCGAGAAAGTCCTCCTCCGCAAAGTCGAGATCTTGGTCCGAGCCTACTGAAGCAGAGACTTGGCTCTCATCAAGTGCCTGACTACCATGGCCCATATCCATGGAAAATGATCGACGCCTACTCGTTGATTTGAAAGGTACCGTAGGTGAAAGAGGCGGCGTATCATTCTCGAAGTCCTGGAGGACTTTGTCGATAACCTCCACTTGCGGCTCATCAACGGAAGCTCGAGCTTCTTTGAGCAAGGCTATCAGACGTTCGTTCTTAGAGACGGCCCTGACGTTGTAAGGAACGCAAACGCGATTGTGACAAGGCAGCTAGACTCACTCTCTCAGACGATCGCGGCGTGGCTGTTCGTAGACGCAATCATCGCCCTGCTTCTCGCAATTGGTACACTGAGGTCTTGTGCCGGAACATTTCGTTTCTTTCAACGTTAGCTGGCACAACTTTTCCACACGAAGCAACTGTGAAGCCGAAACGCGAGGCTGGGGAGCAGATCAGCCTACTGCGCTTTCGACATCTTGTGCACTGCCGGCGGTCAGTGGTTGACGTGCGCAATCGTGATGATCAGACACCTACTGCCTTATTCACCGTCTCGGCTTTCACGCGGGGCTGTTTGAGTGGTAAAGGAGCTTGGTCAGGCCGTATCAACCTAGGAATGGCTACCTTGGGCCCGGGCCCGGCAGAGCTATCCATCAACGAGGCGAACGTGCCCCCAGGTGACGCTGGGACCGAAAGGCGAGAAAAAGCTGAAGGAGAACCAAGCGTGGAACCGCTGGTGGGGCTAAGAGAAAGCTTGTGGTAGGGTCTGGTGGGATTGGGGTGCTAGAGCGACGGCAATGTCAAGAGTCAGTCGGTCTCAGGGTCTTTGAGGCAGGCCTAGATGTCCTCCTTGATGTAGCTGCGGGAAACACAAAAGAAAAGCCCAGGCTCTGGTTGTGGCCATGGATGAGCTAAGGGGGGCTTCTGTCAAAGTGAAGATTGTCGGGAATCTGCGCCGCAGCAAATCAGCGTGCTACGAAATATGGGGCACCTCCTGCTGCCACGATGTCGGCCTACCAATTTTCCTAGATGAAGAAGCGACGAAGTCCAAACGTTGACTCTAGTAACGTCTAGTGAGCATGTCGAAGGCTGCACAGCTTGCGCCGCAATCAAGGTACGCATCACAGAGGTGCACCGGTGTAGGTGGCGGTTGTTGCGTCAGTAGTGCCGTCAGGCTGCTCGGAAGACCGTCCGTTACCCAGTCGACCTACAACAGGGAAAGCGTAAGCGCTGATCACGCCGTTTTTTCTGTCACGAGTGCGCCAAGCAGTCCTGGAGCATATGGTGCTCACGCGTGTCTACGACAACTGTATGGGCCGCAATACAGACACCACGGCCCGCTGTAATTCATGGAAACCTTACAGATGCTGTGTCATGGCTGCAGACCCAGCCAGCTCGTGTGGCATCGCCCCATCAGGCAAACCACCATTCACGCACAACTGTCCAGTCTCAGACGTCTGCTTCCAGCCCTAGCCTTACAGATCTACCGACGTGCTCCCCGTCAATCATGCCCCAGGCGCTGCGTATGCGAATTATCGGCTGTCTAAAGTCTTGGAAATACCCACCAAGAAAGCGCAAAGACAACAATCTTCCTGATTCTAAGTCTCAAAACTGATGATGTTACTTCCAGCTTCATAGGCCAAGTCAGAAGTGGTACCCAGACCAGTTCTTGGAGAGACATGAAACAAGTATTCAACCGAGATACCATCAGTTTCCATGGCCATTTCGCGAGAGGCGCATCTATATACTGTACTTGTGTGATACATCACAGGCCTCGGCCTCGTAAGAGCAAGATCCGATGCCGATGGTCCCAGATTCCGGTCTCCATGGACTGACTTTCTCCGCTCACGCGAAGCTCAGAAGCGTGACGAACAAAATCGCAGAAGAACTACGTTCAGGTTCAAACCATAATGAAACGCCACCACGCGGTCCCGTCGAGGTGGTACCGGGATTTGTCAACGACTTTACAACAGAGGAACATGTCCTCCCTGCTCACCGCTTCCTTGTTGTGAGTATTGCCTAGTGATAGATCTCTATGAATCACATGGGAGTATACCTCGACTTCGCTCGATATTCTTATCTGCTACTAAGAAACCGATTGATGGTGTTGACAGTTTACTGGGTTAGCGACGCATTCGTTCCAATGCTGCTATGTATGTCTTACGATCGACATGCACCTGAAGCAGCCTGTATGCTCTTGAGATCGGGCATCACACAAATGTGAAGATGCATGGCGCGAGCTCTACTGACGAAGCATTGAGCATAGTACATGATATGTTAAAGCATGCCCACGCCTCTGTGCTTGACTTGAACTCTTTAGGGATAATCGTACTCGCAATTCTCGTTCCAGAGCTGAGTACGCACCCCTTCCAAGACGTCTTTGTCTCTCCTAACCATCGCGCGCGATCTTCCTCAGCGCCTGGTTGATGCACACATTCATGGATTGTTACCAAGCCAAGAATGTCCACACGCCAAACAGCTCCGCCCTCATGTCGGCAGTCACTATCATACGTATTTGGCAGTCCTAGCGTTAAGCAACAGGCCAAAAAGATGTTGCGATTCGATTTCTCGATCTCGGCTTCGTTACGAACACTGCTCTGGGATTAGCGGGCAACAGAGAGTTCTACGAATGATCCCTTCGCACCGACAGGCGAAAGAAGTTTCACGGGGTACAGAGGGCCTGGAGCTTGTGCAAAAGCTGAGAACTTATCGTGCTTGGTTTACAGTGCGTTCTCGGTGCTGTGGTCGTACGAGGTCACGATGCTACACGCATTGATGATGAGAGGCTCGCATTGGTCCAGCTCATCGCTTCCGCGTAATCACGATAAAAGATGTAAATTCAAGTCTGGAAGCGATCTTTCCTGTCTGTACATCAATCAGGTCGTTACGAGAAAATCTCAATCTCTCGAAGGCCAGTAGCTACCATGCGTCAGCCACACTATCAACAACATCCTTGCACAGCCTCGCGTTGCGCGTGCCTCACCTGATTACACAGCATGAATATGTGCAAACGCGATCAACTGTTTCGCTATCGGGGCAGATTGCCGAGATCACAAGGCCTACTACCGCCTGTACCTCGATTCGAGCAGACAAGGAACTCAGTCCTTGAATTTACGTCGCCTAGGTAGAATCCACTTACCTGGTCATTGTCAGCCACGTGTTATGTAGCTTTGTGCTCGAGAAATTCACCAGTAAAAGACAGCTTTATGATGAGCCATAGAAAGCAATACATGGAGTACTCCGATACCGCGTTTACATCGATCTTGCTGGGTACCTGCGAGGTCCTTGCCTTGCTCGGTGGTAGCATGTGCACGTGGCGAACGAATTCTGATGGAATATTTAGATTGATGTGTTGAAGGTGATCAGAACGATGTTTGGCTCTGACGCTTTTCCCAAGAGCAGCAGCGCAAAAGTCTGTCAATCTTCGAGTGCTTGACTCACTCGTAACCTCGTTGGCCTGTGATCGATCTAGCGCATGTGCAGAGTCGCCCAAGAACACGAAATCGTCTTCACCCCAGTGAGCTAGTTCTGAAGGCGCCCACATAGGTGTAAGGTAGAGGAATTGCACTTCGGCTCTTATCAAATTGATGTTAATATGGGATCGCTCCATTTCTTGCGTCGTTCCATCAGTGCTGTCTTGATGTCTTGAGGATCGAGATTCTTGTCAAGGAGAGTCGAAGTCTGGAAAGTAGCCAACCATGCAAGCTCTTACGAAGCGGGCGGGCCATCAGAAGGAGAAGACCATGGCATTCTCGTCTATGATAAAAGCCGGGGTTGGGGTCCATAATGACTACTGCGCGTCTTCAGCTTATACCACAACGACTTTCGATCATTTCAGCCTCTGTATATGTAAGCATGTACCTCTCTTCAATGTCAAGGAAGGCACTCCTCACTATACCCTTGTCTCTATCCGCATCAACCACCTAGTCCGCCTCTTTCACTAGCTCCTCTCCATCATCACCTACACACCCCACCATTATCCTCATGACGTCTATCCTGTCCACTTCAACAGCTTTCGCGTCCCTCATAGCCTCATAGCCACACGTCTCCGCCACATACCTCCTCATCGTTCTCAGAGCCCATGCCTAGAACTCGCAACACACACCTCCGCCAAATCTTCCCTCTCATCACGGGTACTCCGTATACCCGACATCCAACCGTTCGCATTCTTGAACACGAAATGATCGGCACGAAAATGGCCTTGCGCTACGACGCGAGCGTGGAAGATTGGATTAAGGTCGCGTAGCACGCGCATGCCATTGGGTGCGACGCAGAGACTGCCGTCCCCGATTGCCGTGCAGGTTATCAGAGCTTCGAGCTAGAAAGCAAAGGTACGACCGAATTGGTGACGCAGAGAGGGCTTGTGGGATTCCAATATGGTGATGGTGTAGGCTAAGGTATTAGGAACGTGTTTGTGAAGGTGCAGGTAGGCTACTAGACCCGCGGTGCCGCCGCCTACGATAACTACAATGGCATAATTATGGTCGATAGATCAGGACGCATTTGGCAGGATGGACTCGGGACGGGACGCGAGGAAAAGCAACCAGTCTTATGAAATTCTAAGACTCGCAACAACCGAAGATATGGTATAGATTTCGGTCGAAAACATTGATTATCAGAGCTCAGCAGCCGCTGTGGTGAGGCTTCAGGTGTCTATGTATTCTCCTAGTGTCAAAGGGATGCGTCAGCAGCAATCTCGTTCGCGTTCAGAAATCCCACGCAAGCTCACGTCAAACATGTGACATTATCTAAACCTGGTCAGAAATATGTTCGTCGAGACAGAGAATGATGGCAAACCATTGGTCTTGTTGATGTTGGACCAGCAACGCCGACTCCAAAAAGTCCCAAAAGCTAGATCTTGTTGTGCTCCATCGCGCTGCCCTGGGACGAAAAACGGCTGCCAACCGGCGTGATCAGGGCACATGTTCTTGGATTTGATGTTCCTTCAGATTGCGCAATGCTCCGGTGAGCAGGTATTACCAATGCTTTTTCCAATCACTCAAACCGTCCACTTGGTCACGTTGTTTAGCACCAGCTTTTTGAACATATCCAGCTGCTTCCTGTGCACCGCGACCTTCGCCTGCAGGATTTCAGGCCTCAGCATCAACGTCTTATCGAGCCGTTGCTCCGAGTTGCCATATACGACCGTGTAGTCTGGCAATCGCGCATTCGGGGGTACGATCGAGGAGGGCGAGATTGTACAATACTGAGAATCACATGTCAGTATGCAACAATACTTCTAGAGCGGAAAATGCATTGACCTTGCCTACCACGCATCCTCTTCCCAGCACAGCACCAACCTCAACCACGCTCCCCTCCCCCACCTCCGCCGCCTCAACAACAGCATTACTTTCCACAACGACGTACTTCCCCAGCACCGTCCCTTCGCTCCTTACACCCACATTGACACTATTCCGCGCACTCGCCATACTGCTCCGCCGACTCTCCGCATCGAGATCCGGGCCCAGACCCACTCCTACTTTCGCGCGCTCATACACGACCACACCTTCACCAAGCACAACAGGCGCTAGTGCGCTGCTGATTTTGCTATGTGGGTGTAGTATGGTGTCTGGTCCGAGTGTGATAGGATAAGCCCCGGTTATTTGCGCATGCTGCGCGATGAGGACGGAGGGGTCGAGGGCGATGGAAGAGGGTTTGGGGAGGAGCGAGGTGCGTTTCGGGGCGGTGGAGGAGCGCCGGTCGGGGGCGGGACGGGAGGGCGTAGATTGCGACGACATTTCTTGGTGATGAGGGTGTGGATGATGTGGACGATGCGGAGCTGGGAGACGCGATTGACGCGTGGCGGTTTTAGCGTGGCGCCAGAGCACGTGACGGGGTTTTCACGATCTTGCTCGAGATGCTTTTACAAAAGAAAATCTTGAAGGAGCATGTGTAAGTCGGTATGAGGTAGATACATATGAGGGTGTACGATGGCTCTGTTGTTCACATAGCACGCTTTCGCTATGTTTAACCCGGCATAGCGAAGCTCTACCTAAAATACTTCAACTCATCCATCTTCCACCAGATTCTCCACTCGGCATTACTCTTCCCCTCTACCAACGCTTTCGGCTGCACAACCTCCAACTTCAAATCTGCATCCTCCCAACCCGACCCCTCATAGCTCTCCTTGCCCATCCTGATCATCCTCACGATACCTTGTCTCTCCTTGCTGTATCTCTTCTTCTCGCCATCGTCCTCCAACCTCCTCTTTTTTAGCCACATAAGTCCTTCGACTATGACCGTGATTGTCGGCGCGAAGATCCTCATCGACTCAACGATGTCCCAGTACTCCCATCGGCTAGCGAGATCGAATTGCTCCTTGCCTTGACCGATCCAGAAGTAACTCGGCGTCTGACACTGATAGGCTATGGCCGACAGATTGGGCAGAAAGTTTTTGATATCTTGGAACACATAGTTCGGGCAATGGATGTAGTGATCTGGTCCAGCCAAGGTCACCTTAGTGATGGTTTCCAGTTGCTTTGGTGCGCACTTCTTCATCCATTTGAGCCAGCTGAATACATTATGAGGATGAATGGACACTTTACTCTCTCGAAAAGCCTGGTCAAACGCTTCATGCCGCAGGAGCTTACACGTTGCTGCGAGGCCCCAAAGACCGCGTGGCTCAGGCGGCGATCCATGCTTGAAGGTGCAGCGGTCGGATTCTTTGCATAAGCCGGACCACTTTGGATTGAGACATAGAAGAGGATAGTCGGAATTGGTCGCTTTGCAAAGAGTCCAGGTGAATCTATGACCAGAGCGTGAGTGCACGTGTATTAGTGTTGTGCTAGAGAGGTAGCCATAGATCTGGAGACGGGTCTATGTGACATGGTCAGCATGTGTGAATGTGAGTCAGATCTGTTCGCGAAGAGCGCGCACCTCCGTTGGCAAGCCTAGCAGAGTCGCATCCGGATTTGAGACTGGTCGCCATTGAGGCACTTCCACTGGCTTTGCACGCGACGTCGTTGCTTCAGAGACCGATATCGGCAGTGTTCCATTTTCTTCGTCGGCTCTCTGTTTCAGGAAGCGTCGATGCCATCTTTGATACACTTCTAGCTCACCATAAAGTCGAGGTCGGTGTCTGTGATCAGCCGGTATGATTCTCTGCTTCGGTTGGTAGCTATGTCTTTTGGCGCTTGCCTTCCGCTTGACAACCATTGTGATTTGCAACAAAGTACCAAGTCCTGAAGGGAGGTATGCGGAAGTTGGGCTGTATTATGATGTTGTAGCGATGCCAAGTTGGGGCAGAGCTGACACTCAAGGCAGCAATGCCGGGTATTTATGTTGTATTTGTAGGAGCCTCGCTTGCACCAACAGGGGTGTAAGTGTGGCGTTTCTCTTCGAGTTCGATCGCTGGATATCTTATACCTCGTATGTGTATATATGAAGATGCCCGTTCCTTGTTGTGTCGACCGTGAGGAGGACGAACTGTATGCTAAAGTAGATGATCCAAAGAACGGCAGCATCGTGCTTAAGCTTGTGTTTTAACATATGTCCATCGTCAGCGTCGCGTTACCAGAAATGAAATTCTCCACCGGTGATCATCTTGTTGCACATCGTTCATCAGAACTACACTCTTCATCGGCTTAGTAAGTGCACAGAATGACTGGAGTATGTGCCGATAAGGACAGTGGAAGACTCATGGTACCACAGTTAGGGAGTGATGAGATCGGGCTCAGCTGGAGAGCGATGTCAAGTGTGACAGGAGCAGAAATCGTGCTTGATTCAACAGTGGAGATTGATTCCTCTCGTCGTAATTATGGTCGTAATCTAGCCGTGTGGCCAAGTTCGTAGATCTTTCTTTTAGTCATAGTTGTCCGACGCAGAACGTGGTGTGTTGCGAGATAAGAAATGATTGCAATTTGCATGGAACAGAGAGCCAGCCGAACAAAAGAGCCAAAAGGTAAATCAACCGCTTAAGTGCTTCGATGCTGTCGCCGTGCAGCCGCGTAAAACTGAAGACACCAACAAGTGGTGAGAAACGGATCATAAAGCCCAACCATGTCAATGGATGCTTAGTGGAATAGAAGAAGAAGTGAGATATTCGGCAAGGCCGTTGAGCTGAGCGTGAATGCCGTAAAAATGTAGATCGTGATGTTCGTGATAAGTGGTATCGCTGAGCTTGAGCTCTTCAAGTCTTTTTGTTGTCGTCATGTCGCTTCGTTATAGAGAGACGCCGCCGTGTGTGTATGTGTCTGCTGAAACCTCCGTCTAGACCCTGTAACCCGCCTCGTGGAGGCAACTGTTACATCTCTCGTATGCGCGGACCATTCCTCGACCACAGTAGCAATGCGAATGCGATGCGATGGAAGATTTGCTTGATCGTCTTCCAACCTGTTCCGTGGTGTCGAGGCCGTAATCGCTGTTCCGTGGGCTGGTACCGCCACTGGAGGTGCTCGCGCTATCATAGTCGTTGGATGAACAAGTGCTTCGACGGCCCGTTCCAATTGCTACCGGCAGACCTTGTGGGACCTGACCTGGGCGTTGACCAGGGTCCCTTCCGTCGTTCACCGAGAAGTTACGGCAGAGCATATACGCACGCGTCGCAGCAGCATTTTTAGCAAGCTCATCTGATTCGTAGTCAACATCGGTAGAGTACTCGCGGTTGTTCACGCGGACGGTAGCGCCATAGCCGTGACGGGTGCTATATGTTTGAAATAGTGGGTCTGGCCAGTGACGGCGTTGGCAGAGGCCTGGATTTCGTGTCAGTAGTTGTTCCAACCAATGACACATCCACAATGCAACGATTGAGGTTCCCGCTGTTTTTCTATGCCCGACACAATGGTGGACATGAACTCGAACAGACCGTTGAGGAAGGACATGCTATCATGGCTTGCAGACTCATGTATGCAGGTCCTACCCCCATCTAATGACTATACGTAGCCTGCAGCATGTTGCACCATATTGCTGGGAATGGAAGCAATGGCGGTTGACGTACCAGTAAGATACATTACATAGAACATTGTGAGTGGTCGAAAGTGTTTGTCGGCGTGTCTAGTCGAGAATGGTTCGTGTCGGTATGGCGTTGATTATCGAAAGGGAAAGGACAGATGCAAAGTTCCGCTAAACCAGCAATTGCCCGTTGGTGGCGACGATATCAAGCCGAGTAAGGTCTTCGTGGCTCCTGTCGTACGACCGAAGGTACTTGCAGGGCGTTGACAGTTGTCAATGTGTGGTTTGACAGCTGTACGGAACGTAAGATGAGCTATCGAGGGGTGAATGACAGCGAGGAAGGGGACGTGGCAGACGGAGATGGGTGAAGCCTATGTCTGTAGAGTGGGATGGTGTCTAATTTATTGCGGTAGGCGAATGCAGCAGGCATTTCAGTACATGCAAGCGCGTAACCTCCGCTTGATACTTGCAAGAAGCGACCGCAAGCAATTGGCCATTTGGAAATGAACAACATGCGGGTCTGTTGCGGCTCTTGAGTAGGAGACCCATATTGACGTGGCGTGGATTTTGGCCAGTGGGACTAGGTTCCAGATTTTTTCAATCCTCAAAGGGTACAGCTCACCGGTCTTCGCCAGAGAGAGCATATCGCTCACTTTTGCCACAGTGCCAGCATGCAGGAGTAGCGTAGAAAACGGCTGATGATCGGTTGCGATTCTTTGCACGGGTGGTGAAAGGCTCGAATGACAGATCGGCATTTTTGAGACTCAGATGCGCAGGCATGAACAACAGAGTATCAGCAAGCCCTCTTGGCACAGCAAGCAGGAGGGCGGCAATGTCTCTCGTACTCGCTCAATGCGCTGGTTCCACCAATGTCATGATACAACTAAGGGCCACAGGGCAGAAACTTTAGACACCGCACGCCCCATGAAGCGTTCTGCGAGCCCACATGCATCTGATCATCTTGGCGAGCAGTACTTGAAAGCTGTGTTGAGATACCACAGTGCGTGTTGATGATCAGGATCGAAGACCAGACCATTCAATTCGCAGGAAAAATGGGGTCTGCTAGCTGGAAATAGGTCCCCACAATGGTATGTAGCAAGCGCGGGACTCGCGCTTAGAGCGTGGATGATTCGAGGTGAGGTTGACACGCTATCGTGACTGCAGACGAATGCAAAGCATAGCGGCTTTGGAGCGTAAGAGCGTCATACCAGGAATAGCAGGCCGCTACCCGGCAGCAGGAGCCAGTAGGCACACGAGTCGATTGATTGCTGGTTCGAGGGGTCAGATAGGTATCTGGGGTGTTACCACCGAACTGTCTTCGCGTCCTGGAGCCCGTGCTCCATGCATATGTGCGATGAGCTGGCAGCCCTCGAACGTCGAGCTGCCTGCAAGCGCGACCGAATGGGGTGAAGGACCAACGGTCCTGTACGGCATGCTTGTCAATATGGATCGGCCGTTGTGGAGACAATCTGTCGGCGCTCGAGCATGATCGCAAAGGTTGCAGTTCGGATTGAGGAGGTGGTCGATGAGGTGCTTGGCAGAATGGCAGGGCTGTCAACATGGGCTAGGTTCAGCGAAGCACGAAAGTGGAAGTTTTTGGAGAGGCCGGGGCCGATCCCATCGCCGCGAAATTGTAGCGAACAGCTCGTACCAAATTGCCGAACGATTCTCCGCATCCAAAAGCAATGTCTGGAACTGTTCGAGCTAAAGTCTAATTACAGGTCCCCTTCTAGCACTTGTTGTTCTGTGTAGCTTCAAAGTTCCTCCAACGGGAGGCTGCAGATAGCCTCGATCGGACAAGTGATGATGCACGGTGCCGACAGCTCTGCGGCCCTGCCGAATGTCTTGCCCGGGAAAGCATGAAGCTTAGGACGCGCTGCACAACGCAGGCTGCAGGCGGTCACAATGCGGACTTGAGACGTCGATGATCGATAGGCTAAGACGCTCAGTGACGAGGTACCGTACATGTACATGAGGGACCAAGGACCATGCAAAAACGGCCTTGTTTGGCGCCAGACCAGTGTCTTGGTCCAGGAAGCGGAGCGGGAGGCGGTTCACAATCGCTGTAAAGCTTCGATGACTTCTGCTACGTCGCCATTCAACGGGCAAGGAAGATCAAAATGTTGTACATGATGGCACTGAGCAAATCAAATGCCGTTTCGAGTGGTGTCAGAGTGACTGGTAAATTAGAGAGGCTGCTGCACTACAGATCTGTTTGCATCAACATAACTACGCACGGGCCTTCCCGGTAGGAATTGGAACAACACACTATTTTCCTCACCGCCCCTTGCCCCTCACTCGCACCAAATAACACGTGCATGTAACGCTTAACGTAACTGTCAATAACGTGTTAGTGTCGAGGATGTCAATCGAAGCAGATTCTCTGATACTCGCTGACGAGAAATGTCACGACGTGTTCGCCTGAGTTTTCGAATGGGGCTTCTTCCATCGTCAGCAAGCGGAACGACCCACAGGTTCGGATCAACTCCCCAACCAAGAGCATCTTCAGCCCCTCTCAGCATTATTGACCAATAGACCCGCCATTGACTGGGATGTTTGCCGAACGAGATGACGCAACCATGGAACCCAGCATAACACTACCTACGCAATACATCCATCCCTCAAACTGTCGATGGTACAGTTTCAGGGTCTATTCGCTCACAACATCTGGTTCGCAATGTGGAGAAGAATACCCCGCATTTGGCGTGCCACGTTGAACAAGACAACGGCCTATAGAAACTCTCCGGCATCGGATGGTGATGTCCGTCAATTGTTACCACCACCGAAGTCTCTCGACTTTGCCGAACGTTTGTTCGTTCAACAATCTCAACGCGTCAGTTGTGAACTAGCTGCTGATATCAGCCTTTGACATCAGCCTCGCTATGTGGCTCAGTCGTGCTTTGTATGCTGTGGATTGTTGGGGGAACCGAAGCTGGGTCTCCACACCCGGTCGCTCCGCCCGGCAGGTCTTCATGGACTACAAAGTAAGCTTAGGAGAGCGATAGTGTAATTCTTCATATTTGCGAACCATTTCGTCCTCCTTACCAACTCCAATCCGTCTTCAGACGCGACCGCCAATATGCCCAAGATCGTTCGTCTCACACTCATGAAGATTGCGGACGACGAGATCGTTCAACAGGCGATCCAAAAATACTCGAAGTTGATCCAAGACGCAAAAAAGGTATGTGCCCGGTGCATTGCACGATTCTTTCTCCAACGTTCCGTGAGATGTCTCCTGCATACCCGCTCGACCAACACATACTCTGGGAACAATATGCAGGTGCCATTGTTAATGGTTGGCTGCACGTTACGCATCTCGTCACCTAGACGACAGCCGCTAGCACTGCGCAAACCGCTGTACCGCGTCGATTCCCTTTAGTTCTTGAGTTCGCGAAGCGAGTCAGGCAAGCGATGGGACTGTGATGGCGAAGACGCATCGTGCAGATGCGTTCCTGTCGCCTAACATAACGCGTTTCCAGCTCTGCAAACTGCATTACGACCAACGCAGAGGGTTTCTGATGGCAGCTTGTATTGGCTGACCTAAGCATCAAATCCTTTAGTTACTGACCTCTGCTAGGACGGCAAGCCCTACATCCAGATGGCCGCTGCGAATCCTACGAAGGATGACCCACGCAGGCAGGGCTACACTATGGTGGCACGCACAGTCTTCAAGTCAAAAGAGGATATGGACTTTTACGACAATGAGTGCGAGGCACATATTGTAATCAAGGCGCTCTTGAAGCCAAATGTCTCGGCGCCGCCGTTGGTGGTATACATGGATGCGAATTAATAGAAGCACATACAACTATGCCACATCAGCATGGGCCCCAGCTAGAATCTCATGTCTGCTCAAAAGCTTTCCTTTCCCTCGTAGTATCTCCTGCACTCGTAGACCGACCGATATGGTATGACGAAAACAGGATGCACACTTCTGACAACATCCTCCGGGTCCCAAACAACATCCTCTCCCTCGGATTCTCCAGCCGTCTTCCAATGAAACGGTGCACCCAGATTGCTGCTTCCAATGTCCGTGTTCACACTCTCGTCGTACACATACTTGTGCTGAGCAGCACTCAAGCCCGCCAGATTGTAGCATGTGTGATAGGCGTCAGCGTGCTTTCCCGGCTTATCCTTCAGCCCGCCCGTCTTGTCTTGACAGGCTGAGAGGATGTAGCGCGCGAGGGCGGCGCGATTCCAGATTGATGTCGATGGAGCCACGTCGGTCGCGGCTTCAACGAGCGACCAGCAGCCGCCAACCCAGTGCGAGTAGCATCCATCGACGAGCTTGTTCGTGCGACCGTTGTAGCCGCCTTCTGGCGCGGCCTGGCGAGACGACAACCAGTGTATTAGAAGAGGCAAGTCGAGGTACTTGGGCAGCGTCTGATTCGGCGGTCCAAGAATCGAGAGACATCCCAGCCCGCAGAAAGCATACGCTCCATGCGCTTCGTTTCCAGGTGCGGCAGATATACCGCCATCCCAAGACTGACAGAGTGACACCCACTCGCCTAGACCGTCGCTGAAGGTTGTGAGGCCGGCTTTGCGCGCAGGTGCATCCTGAGGTAGCTCCATGGGAATGTTGAGGAGTGACAGGACGACGAGGGCGCAGAACGCTCCGCGGATGTCTTCCTCGCCGCCTTCGCACATCGTGAAACCTCCGTCTGCTTGCTTCATTCTGCCGAGGAATTGCCACATGGTCTTGCGGTTGATGGAGTCATATGAGTCTGCACCGCCGGCCATGGCAATTGACAGTACGGCAGCGTATGTGCATGCTAGATGTGGTAGTTGACCATACCCGCCTCCGTGTCCACCTGTTGGGTGCTGAGCAAGCGAGAAGGTGTGCGGAATCCTGGATAACATTAGCTCCTTTGGAAAAAATCTTGGCTGAGGGGAGGGCTGAATCACGGCATGCCGTTCACTTACGTCTTCTGATACGAATTTATATCGAGCCCCAAAGCTGTCATACTCTGCAACACCCAATACACCATCCAAGGTCTCGACGCGTCCAACGTCGCATATCGACCCGGGTAATCCCCAAGCAGCTGCTTGAAAATCGTTGCATGATGCTTCCGTTGAAGCTGAGGTATGCCAAAAGCATTCAGTGAATGGTCATTCGGATTGCCCTCCAAGAACGGTACTATGATCTCGTGCGTCTCATTCTGGACCTTCGACGTCTCCGTCTCGTACTTATCCACGATCGGTATCCGCACGCTGTTGAGATACGCAATGTTTGCCTGCTCGACCAGTGTTGCAGGGCCCATGTCTTCGTACTCGCTGTCGCCGGACGTGTCTGAAAGTTCTTCGATCCGGTCTCCGTCAAGGATTTCTTCCAAGCGCGAGGAAGGTGCTTGTGCTGAGAATCGCAAAGGGGCTGCCATGTCCTTATGTTGCGGTCCTCGGCTGGCTCGATTAGGTTGGGGCCGAAATGGGCTGGTGTGAGTGGCTGGTTTGGACAATGGCGGTTGTGAAGAGCCGTTGCTATTGTTCGTGTGCGCGCCCCACTGCCGGATGGGGTCTCATTTCTTGGCTTGGAAGCGTGATGAATGCAATTTAGAGCCACTGGCAGGCTTTTTGAAATTGGAAATGCTCCATTCCTGCGATTGCCTGGAGTGTAAAATGCAGGAAGTAGAGGTGGAGGTAGGCGCACGTGCAGCACGTCTCAATTCGTGCTAGCTTTTGTCTGCCGATAAGCAGATAAGCTGCACCTCGACTTTGCATCTCTCAACCTCATGTGCTTCCCATCTCCATGTTCTCTGTGGAGTATCACTAACATTCGGGTCTATCAATCTGAGGAGCGCACACCCGCCATACCCGCAAGATGCTCTCCAAAATGCTCTCCCGCAAAACTCAGCGGCTTGCTCTCCTGCAGTACAAACAACATCCTCGTCCACTCCGTCTTGCTATGGTTGATCCACTGATGCATCGTTCCTCGCTGAATAGCTACATCCCCACGCTTCATGATGCGCCTCTCATCGCTGTCCAGAAGTAGCTCGACCTCGCCCTCGAGGACGCAGCCGTAGTCCAGGCTGACTGTGCGGTGCATTGTGCAGGCTGTCTCGGGAGGAATGTCGACATGGCGAAGTACCGTGCCACCTGCGACTACGAGACCTGGCGGACTGTTCAGGTATTGGCCGTAAATGTCGAGATCTTTGTCGCCATCCATGTCGACTGGGAAGCCTTTGGTGGTGAAGCTCAACGCGAATGCGATGCCATCGTCGTTTGGCTTCATCTTGCTCTCTTCGTTGAAAGCCTTGCTGAAGACTGCTTTTCCTTTATCGTCGTGGGCAGTGCTGCGGATCGAAAGATATAAGGTCAGTGGTATGCCCGTGGAGTCTTGGTATAAATATCCCTTACATGTATCGATGAATCTTCGGAAGAGCCCCGATATGTGCCATGGCGTACGGTGAGACTGAGTAAGTATGGTATAGCTAAACTAGTCTCACAGAAAGATTGTTTAGAAGTTCCTGGACGTTTGTGAACGGGAGCTAGAGGTATAGTCTTCTTTTTATGTGGTGTCTTAACAGTGGACTGGCGGGCAATAGCTTGCTCACAAGTCTTACTTCTAAATTAGCATACCTGAAATCACGTTACACAACGCACGGGAGATACAGCGTGGAGCCGAATGCCGGGTGAGCGGGGCCTGTCCGTAATGTAGGATCACCACATGTGCAGAAGCTACCTCTGGTATTCGTATACTTGAAGCACAGAGATAATAGCCTGAAAGGAATGCTTCCTCCACCATGTTTCACTGAAAGACTAGTCTACGCCTGCGCCGCATCCAGCATGTATGTTGTAAAGAATTATACGTGACCTTTGCATACTTGTTGCGGAATAGGTCGTCCCACAGATGTCGATACTATTTTGTGAGGCCATACAAGTTGTCCTGAAACGAGCGTGTGGTGGTACGCAAGCTGCGCCACATGAGCCCATTTCAGAGACATGTACATTGAAAAGGACACCAGTCCAGACATTTAGAGTTGCCCACCACTTGAGGGTTCATAAAGTAACACGATGTACTTCGAAGCTGAAGGATGATGTGATATAGGGCAGTAAAGCTGCCAATAGTTCTCCAGTTCTACGCTGCAAGCACATGCTTCAAAGCTCTAACGTTATGCCAAATTAGCCATCGAGCTTGGACAGCTGTTGTGTGCTTAGTTTTCTGCGCTGTCGACGTCTCAACATCGAGTTGATCAGGAATGGCTTCGTTGTGAAAGCAACAGCCTCCATCGTACTCGTTTTGTGAATATATTACATCTGAGAGCCCATGAATGTGCCTTTCTCCCCGAGTGAATCTGGTGGCTGTGCCGCTGCTATGCGGTACCGAAATGGGGACTTGCAAACAGTGAGATCGTTCACAAACCAGCGGCCAATCCAAGAGGGTCCAATCAAGCACCGCCAGCAGAGTTTTCTCAATAATTTCGTCGGGACTTTTCTTGCGAGCTGCCATTTTCCCCAGCACCTAAAATTCAGTGTGCGCTCTGAGCGGCCGCAGTTACAGGTTACACGGCAGGTCGAGAGTCACAACTCAGCGCTGACCCACGTTCTTTTGCAGCTCTTGCAATGCGATGGTGAATTCAGACGGGATAGGCAGCAGTGCTCCGCTCTATACCCCAGACAGCGCGCTGTGAACCTCATGGTATGACCTGCTAACGTCCCACACAGATACAAGCGGCAATGCCACTTAACAAAGCGGCTCCGAGGTACCAAAAGCGGCGATGCCGAGGGCGTACAGGGCAAGTACTTAGGTACCTCCAACCTCAATCGCTCGACCACAAAACACAAACTATCAAGTCGGAAAAGAATCGAGCGCGAATTCGTTGAGGAGCGCGGTGGCGACCGCACGAATGCACGTCAAGTCGAGCGAGCCAATCGAGAAGGAAGATGTAAGCGGCCCTCCAGATATTGGGCAGGTTCGAGCGTGCTCCTCCAGCCGATGCCTTGCATGCGGCTTGAGCGCGGTGTTACGCAGAACGGGCTGAATGACATGCACCAGCACTCAAACCGGCCGCTGAGAAACGTTGACGGCAATACAACCACAGCGAGCGCTTACGACACGAGTAAGAGATGCAGCGCGTGGCGGCATGCACCATTCGAACCGATTTCAAAAAGGGTCCGTCTAGCTCATGCTCAGACGAATGTGCCGTGACGACGGTACTTTTGCTGTGGAGTCGGTGAGTATCATACCATCATGGCGAGGCACAACCGTCTTCGAGATGCATGCCAGTCAAGCAAGTGAGGCAAATCCGAGCACCACCACCCCTGGTCGACCGTATCGTTGCATCCGCTAGGTACGGTGCTCGACGTCGCAAGTCATCAGTCCGGCGCGGCTTGTATTCTTAGACTTGCTGATGAAAGTGCGGTGCGGATTAGTCTGTCGGTGTTCCATTCTCAACACCGTCTGAATGAAGGATCTGTCTAGTAGATATACAGCAGCCACATGTGTACAAGAGAGACTACCAGACTCGAGAACTGCTTTTGCTTCTTCGAACGGTGTCTCCGCATCCGCACGCTGATCGTCAGACCCCGAGTCTAACGCTTATCGTTATCGAAGCAGGAAGGAGGGGCTCGATTGGCGATCTGACGGCCAAGCTGAGGAGGGCGATATTGCGAGCCACGATCCTCACTGGCTCCAGAGTCCAGCTGGTGAGGCGCCAGGACACACAAGGCCCCGCTTGGTAAAGGCGGGCAAACAGAGTGCCGTCTCATCTGCATCCGCGTCTGCATCTCTGCGAGCGTCTGCACTGCACTGAACCAGATCTTCTCCACCGTGCTCTCCTCGACGGGGTGCTGCTTCACAACTCGAGCACATCTCCCGGCGCCCTCGCCCAGGGACCCTCGCGCAGGTTACTTGTGTCAGGGTTTTCCGCGCCTCGATTGTGAATCGCGCGAGAGGCGCCATCGCAGTGCAGTGGGGCTGGAGGTGCATGCTGGGTAGTGTCGCTTCTGACCGACTTTGCTTGGCATTGGAGCGATACTGGAAGTGCTCTCGCCCGCTCGTCGCTGACGGGCGCTTCCCATCCAGCCTCAGAGAGCGGCTGAGTGAGAACGCTCATCGACCTTTACCTCATTCCTCCGCTACAACATGGAGCACCAGAACCTCGACTTTGACGGCGGCCTCTACGCGGGGGACGGCGTGTTTGACCCAAACTACGACCCCAATCGTCAAGCGTACAACTTCAGCACGCAGACCTGGCCTATTCCCGTCTCACCCGGGACAATGTCTCAGCAGCAGCACAACCAGCAACACCACCAGCACCAGCACCAGCACCAGCACCAGCACCAGCACCACGATGGCAGCCAGCAGCAGCAGCAAAATCACCAGCAAAATCACCAGCAAAATCACCGCCGCGTGCACACCGTGGCCGCGTCGACCGCCCACAACAGTATCCCCACCACGGCGGGCGCCATTGCACCGCTGCAGACCATGGGACTCGGGTTCCCCACGGGGATGCAGGGCATGAACCCAATGCTGGCCGACTGGATGAACATGCACACGGATGGCTTTGCGCAGGGCGCCTTCAACCAGACCGCCGCCATGAGCATGGGCGCCGACTTCGGTGCTGCATACGGGGGACAACTGCAGTCCTCGCCCGTCGACTTCGCCATCAACACCTCGCAGGCCGCCATGATATCGACCATGAGCATGGCGCCCTTCACCATGATGCCCGCGGCCACCATGGACATGCCCAACATGAGCATGGCGCCCTTCCAGATGACCGACTTCCAGCAGGAGTTTACCAACCTTACAAACGCCCCCACCGACTACACCGCTCCCTCCAACCTTACCACCGCTAGCGTGTCCACGGGATCGCCTGGCGAACAGTGGATGGAGATCCGCTCCCTGTCAAACAGCAGCGACAACGGCTGGGTCGACGTCGGCCGTCACCGCAACTCGTACGACTTCTCAGACAACTCGGCCATTGTCTTCAACCCTGCGCAGTCCCTCCACATCCGCACCAGCTCGGACTCGACCGACTCAAATCACTCCGACGTCCCACGCTCGGCTCACTCCTTCAGCAGCTTCGAGGAGATACATTTCCCAATGAACTCGCCGCAGTCTGAGACGAACAACCTGGAGCTGGTGCACTCGCACACCCACTCCGACAGCTGCAGTCATGGCCACAGCCACGGCCTTCCTGTTGACGACTACACCAACTACATCTCGCCGAACCAGTCTGTCAGCCCGCCCATGGTGCGCGCAGAGCCCATCGTCATCAAGCAGTCAGCCTCAAGTACAGCCTCCCCCACGTCCTCGGCCGTAAGCTCACCGCCTGCCGCGGCCCGCCGGAGGAAGTCACCTGTCGGAGCGAAGCCGGCCAAGACTATCGTCAAGAAGACGCCTGCACACACTACCAAGAAGGACACAACCGGCGAGAAGCGTGTTGGCCGGAGAAAGGGCCCTTTGAGGCCCGAGCAGCGCCAACAGGCTCACGAGATCCGCAAGCTTCGCGCATGTCTGAGGTGCAAGTTCCTCAAGAAGACCTGTGACAAGGGCGATCCGTGCGCTGGATGCCAGCCATCCCACGCCCGCCTCTGGCAAGTTCCCTGCACGCGCATCGACATCAAGGACATTGCATACTTCATGAAGGACTGGAAGGCCGACTACGAGCGTCACGTCAGCCTTGGCTTCTCCATTGGCAACATCAAGGGCTTCTCTCCCCAAGAACGACCCATCTATGTCACGCACGGCTATGGCCACTACCTGCCTATCATGGCTCGCGAGGTCTACGTGCGCGACGAGAAGTGCTTCGGCGTCGACTGGTGCGAGTCGCTCAATGGCCTGCATTTCGAGATCAACACCGCTAAGCTGTCTGCTGGTATGGAGGGTGTCTCGCGCGCCATGCTCTCCGACTACCTTGACCGCCACATTGACGGCGGCTTCGAGGCTTTCGTTGATGAGTACTTTGAGGGCACCTACTTCGTCACGGAGCTGCTGAAGACTGCCTACCGCTACTACTGCCGCGAGAAGCTCCCCGTCATCCGCAAGGCCCTGAAGCTCGTCCTCGCTTACAACCTGACTCTACACGTCACCATGGTAGAGGGTCTTGGTAACGAGAACGAGCCCACTCCCGGCAAGGTCGAGGACCAGCAGTCCAAGTTCTGCAACAAGACAATCGCGCCCGTCATGATCAACTTCCAGGTCAAGTGTGCTCTTGCCGATATGTGGCGTGAGCTGCAGAAGGACGTTCTTGAGGAGCTGTCTGCGTTGTACCAGTCTGTGTACAGCGGCGACAAACTCAAGAACTGGCCCACCATATTCCTGCTGGCTGCCATCCTCCTCGCCGTTTGGGAGTTGATTCAGTTCGACTGCAACTACCGCGTACCAGATCAAGGTGCCGTCAACAACTTCTGCTCCGAGATGGAGGGCACACCTGTGGGTGTCATTGTCGGCTTGTTCTCGGCCATCTCCCAGAAGCTCCCCGCCTTCACTGAGTGGGACTCTCGCAAGCACCATCACCTACTCAACTCAAATCCGGCGGTGTGCGACGCCATGACTGAAGTCCGGGCGCATGTCACTAAATATGGTACGTCTTTACGCGCCACTCTTGACAACTGATCAGCTAACGCATCTACAGAGGGCTACCTACGCTCAAGAAGCGACTGCAAGTTCGACCGACAGGACTTTGACTCATTGTCCAACAAGTTCCTGTCGAAGCTCGTCATCCGTGCCAATTAGGCGCTTCACCCTGACAGCTCCTCCATTTCTAAACCTTACATAATCCCGAGGCTGCACCATCATCTTCTGCCGTATAACCTTCACCTCTTCATCCGATCGAACACCTCAGCAGCTCCAATTCTCTCGGCACTACGAAACCCACGACCATCACGTGTCTGATGTTTGCGATATCACGGCTGACGACCCTTCAACACGATGAACGAATCTGTCTTTTTGCATACTTGCGATTCCCCGGCGTCATCATGGACGCCATGTTCAGCGACCCACATCTGGTTCTCCAAACCTACATTCCAACTACTCCACACTCCTTACGGGCGACACTGGACTCTATTTCTTTCTTGAACTTTTTACGGACTTTATTGACGCCTGACGATGGTCACAATACGACTGACGGTCACGACCTTATTTGACATTCACGAGGAGCAGCAGAACGAGATATGTTCTTGCGTGCCTGATGATTTCATTTTTTTTCACATTCGATGACGGCTCCCACATATGTTGAGAAGCCCCACCATCCTGTTTCTCACAAAATGGTCTTTTCATGTTATTTCTTCCGAATCTTACGATTGGGTTACTGGCATAGCGAGCGAGCGAGCGACGAGCACATGTACCCTTGCACGGGTACATGGCAAAGCGGGCAGGGACTCTGTCCGCCATTTCCTTTCGACCAAACGACTGTGTATTTATTGGATTAAAGTGTTGGAGGAACATTAGTAACATATCATTACTGCACCGGCATCTGCTTTTCGGCACCAAATCTGAGTCCGGCTGGCTCTGGGCTTTTTTTGGTGCATTTTGATTATGTGCAGGGAGCAATATGGCGAGAATTGGTTGTTGAGATGGACGGGTCGGATAGGCAGAATTGTGCAGAAATGACATGCACATGCATTATCAAAATATGCTTCTTCCTACAGTATCGTGACTTTTCCCAACTGCATAAATTGGCGCGATCTCGTTTCACTTACCTCCCCAACCACCATCGCAGTAATCAAATAGAGTATCCCGCCCGTGCCCGGAAATACTCATCCCACACCGCCACTCTTCTTTCCCCCAACCACATCCCTCCCGAGAAATCCCGCGCCTCGAATCGCAGATCAGCCGCTGTTGCCCGGGATGCGCATCCTGAGTCGCTAGCCGAGATCTGGAGGTGTGTTTTACGCTAGGGTACGTGGTGGAGAAGGGTGTGCGGGATGGGGATCGAGGTTGTGGGTTTGTGAAGGAGAGGTGTGAGACGTTGTTGTGAGATGGAGATGGAGGTGGGGGGACTACATTGTGAGACACTATCTGTGGCTTGGGTTGTATGTATGAGACGGTGGTGCGCTGATGAAGATGGAGCTAGTGATGTGCATAGAAGTCGAGGTAGTAGTGAGTGGGGAATGCCGAAGAGTGGCCGCGGATGAAGTGTTGGTTAGGGTGGTGGGAAGGGATGTTCCGAAGACGTGAGATGCTCAGAGCGGAGCCACTACTCTTGAGACTGATGCCGGACTGGCTTGTAGCACAGAGTGACCAATTCGTGGAAGGCTCTCTAGTACCTAGGTACATCGAAGCCGAGATTGTCCCTTCTTCAACTTTAACTCTCGTGATGCACTAAACTTCGTAGATAGGCAAACCCTTCGATTGGGTGCTTCAAGTCTAACAGCGTATGCCTAAGTTCTACACAGGACGTTTGTATTGAGATTCCCGCTTTTAGTACGTCGTGTATACTTTCAAAGTAGTTGTACATTCAGGTAAAGTCAATCAGCGTTCAGCAACTCGTGGTTCCCTTCCAAATTCCTTGCAAATCGCAAGAGTCCCTCCCTCTCACCATCTTCCCCATCTAGAACCCCTGCCTCTCCTTCGGCACATACGCTTCTTCAAGATACTTCGCGTCCTCGTCGCTCAGCTTGAAGTGTACATTCTGCACCGCCTCGTCAATGCGCTCCTTGCTGCTCATGCCAATGATGGGACACACGCCCTTCTTGATGCACCACGACGTAGCTATACACGCCATGCTAACGCTATGTTTCTTCGCGATCTCCTCGACGCGCTCGATGATCTTCTTGTCGGCTACGAATTCGCGGTCGTAGATGAGCATGTTGGCGAACTTGTCGGTTTCGGCGCGTTTGGAGGTGCGGTCGGTGAAGGGGCGTGTGAGGGCGCCGCGTGCGATGGGAGACCAGGGGATGAGGCCGACGCCTGTGTCTTGACAGTAGGGGATCTGGCGGATGTATTAGTGGTGAGTTGAAAGCCGCTTTCAGGGCACGCACCATCTCGCGCTCCTCCTCGCGGTAGATGAGGTTGTAGTAGTTCTGCATCGAGATGAACTTGTGCCAGCCATTCTTCTCAGCGATGTTCTGCAGCGTCTGGAACTCCCACGCAGCCATCGAGCTGGCGCCAATGTACCTGACCCAGCCCTTCTCAATGACGTCGTTGAGCGCCTTCATAATTTCCTCCCTCGGTGTATCGCGGTCCAGGCGATGGATCTGGAGGACGTCGATGTACGTGCCCAGGCGCTCCACACTCTTCTCCACCGCATTGAAGATGTGCTTCCGGCTCAGGCCAACCGTGTTGACAGTCTCGCCGTCGTTTGTAGAGGACAGGGCGATTGGACGCCCGAGGTTCGATTCGTCGACCCCGAAGTAGCATTTCGAGAGGAGGACGATCTTCTCGCGTGGGATGTTGTATTGCTTGAGGGCTTTGCCGATGATGCGCTCGGACTGCCCGTGCGAGTAAATATCTGCGGTATCAATTGTGTTAATTCCAGACTTATAAGCGTGCTCGAGCAGCGGTAGGCTGTCGGCCTCGTTCAAGACCCATGGCTGCCACTCGGAGCTTCCGTAGCTCATGGCTCCAAGAATGATTCTGGACACCTTGAGGCCGGATTTGCCTAAGCTTTGTGGTGTTAGTACATGGTACCCGACAGCACAAAGGTCGGCGCCTACTTGACATATTGCATCTTCTTCTCGGCCATTGTTGCGGTCGTAGGTTATTTTAGTACTTGGTGGCGGAGAGACAGTGGTTCTTTGTGAACGTAGGAAGCTCGTGCTTCACGTTAAAATTGTCAGTCCGTCGTTTCTTTCCGCCGAATTTTGGAGCGGCGACGTACCTGACTAAAGACTTTCTCAATCGGAACTGTCTCCCTCTGAATGGTCAATGGCTACGTAACATGCCTCTCGCTCGCGCATACGTGATGTTGACGCATTGGTGCCTCGGCGATTGTGACAAAAGCCGAACATCATCGGGGCGGGGTCCTTCGGTAGGCATTCGCGGTACACAATGGCAGCGTCGCGACAGCCGGCAGTAACAGCTTAAGGAGGGCAGTACGAAACTTGTGGTGTTGAGGCTTTCGAGGTGAAAGTAGGAATATCTGATTATCGCAAGCTCACTTATGTCAGCATGGCTACCCAATAAGTGGGCTAAAGCCTGATATTATCACAGAAAGCGCAAGAGGAAGACGTGTTGTTTGAGAATAGCTCTCAGCCCGTAGGCATGCTTGCTGCATTGATGGTGGATTTAGTACCCGTGTGAACTATGAATATGCCCGTTCCTCCAATGATCCAGCCCGTGGGCCGCAATCATGCCGAGGACGCCATGCCCAAATACCACTTGCCAACCCCAGCACACCTACTGTCCGCCACGAAGACGCAGCACCAAGTGCAGCGTAGACTCCTTCTGGATGTTGTAGTCGGAGAGCGTTCGGCCGTCCTCGAGTTGTTTGCCAGCGAAGATAAGACGCTGCTGGTCCGGAGGGATACCCTCCTTATCCTGGATCTTCGACTTTACGTTGTCGATGGTGTCTGAACTCTCGACCTCTAAAGTGATCGGTGGGACTGTTAGTACAAACATAGGGTGTGGGGAGGGGGAGTTCATACTGTCTTGCCAGTCACTAGAGATGTAGTTAGCAAGCTGTCAAACATTGCGCAACGGCCAACTTACGCGTCTTGACGAATATCTGCATTCCACCGCGCAGGCGAAGCACCAGGTGGAGAGTGGACTCCTTCTGGATGTTGTAGTCGGACAGGGTACGGCCATCCTCGAGCTGCTTGCCGGCGAAGATCAGGCGCTGCTGATCAGGTGGGATGCCCTCCTTATCCTGGATCTTGCTCTTGACGTTGTCGATGGTGTCGGAACTCTCAACCTCGAGTGTGATCTGGAGATTGTTAGTACAAACAGAAGGTATGGGAATGGCAGCGCCGTACGGTCTTTCCAGTAACTAGATCTGAGGTCAGTGACATTTTAAGAACAAGGGTGCAGAGATGAGCTTACGGGTTTTGACGAAGATCTGCATGCCACCGCGGAGACGGAGGACGAGATGGAGGGTCGACTCCTTCTGGATGTTGTAGTCCGAGAGTGTGCGACCATCCTCGAGCTGCTTGCCAGCGAAGATCAGGCGCTGCTGGTCCGGAGGAATGCCCTCCTTGTCTGTGAAGTGTTAGAGCTGAGCGAGGCGAGAGCGGGTGAGAGAGATGCGTACCCTGGATCTTGGACTTAACGTTGTCGATCGTGTCGGAGGACTCAACCTAGGGCTAGTCAGTGAAACGCTCGTAAGCGATGCCGGTAAGAAAGCCCTTGCCTCCAAAGTTATGGTCATTAAAAAGGTTAGCTATTGTCTCTCATTCGCTGTAATACTATGCTTACCTTGCCCGTGAGCGTCTTTACGAAGATCTCTGTGGAGCAGTCAGCAATAGCATGAAAGCGTGCAAGCTTCCGGATACGTACGCATGGCTGCGGTTGTGTGGTAGTATGTGTTTTCGTGTGTGTTGTAAGTGCTGTTGGAGCTTGTGTTGAGCGTGTGGGTGTGAGAAGTCGTGAGGAGTTGTGTGTGTGTGTGTGTGTGAGGGAGAAGGCGGGCGGGAGGAGCTTATGTATGCAGCAGGCTGGTGGCGGAGCGCGAGGCAATCGCGGTGTTTGCGTCACATGGGCGGCCCAAGCGGCTGGAGGCCCAGGCTCCAATCAGAAGGTTCCGCTCGCTTCCATTTGCCTCTCTCACTTGTGCATTTATGTTTGCTATTAACTACTGCATTTCGACTCTTGTCTGTCACGCGGTCTTTCATGCCCTTCTTTTTGCTTTTCGCACGCATTCCATTACGACCGCTACCGTGCTGCGGAGAAAGCAAGACAGATAGACCCCGCATTGGCTATCGTCAAGTTGGGCGCTTGCATGCCGCGCCTTATCGTACCTTGGTAGGCAGCTACGCCCAATTCACCACCGCCCTTCCATGACCTCTTGACAAATCGAGACGCCAAAGCGAAGCTACCGCTCGATTCCATTTTCATTATTGACATTCTCAAGGAGATTGACGATTGCGCTATGCGGCATCATGCTGATTACAGAAGGCCGCTGACATGCAGCACGTCGCATGCAACTACCTCAAGATTACCAGCAAGCCTTGGAAATAGCTCGGCGGCGAATATCTCACACGTTTTCTACATATAAAACCGCGCGCGTGCGAACAGAGCCTCTGCGGCTGGACGCCACAACAGAGACGACGTTGCTTGAGTCTGCGCCACAACAGTACGAACATGCACGTCATTGCACATGTTCTGACACCCCGACATCTTTGGCATCGAATCGAACTATTGCTGAAAAGCCATTCTCAGGTTTGCGAGCCATTCGATCCATGGGAAGCATTGCGCCAAAGGCGAGACAGCAAGGCTGAACTAACATGATGTCACACCATCTGCGGGGTGCAACGCCCTCTCTTGCTGATGCTGTATATCGTCACTCTTTCTTCATCTTCCATTCCGATAGTCAAACCTACTTCATACCCCAGAAACACTGACACCAGCACCACCATCGAACACCCACAATGACAACACCCACGCTCACAAACCCCGCCATAACAGCCGCAATCTGCGCCCTCGAACACCGCGCCTGGTCTGCCCTCTGCGAATCCGGCACCTCGCTCCTCCCCCTCCTCTCCGCGAACCCCGTCATGATCTTCCCCGGCGACCTCCTCCTTACAGCCGTGTCCTCGCCCACCGTGCACGAAATGCTGCAGAGCCCCGAGTTCAAGCCATGGCAGTCATATAAGCTCAGTCACGACGAGGTCGTCCCGCTGGGCAAGGACAGCGCGCTGGTATATTATCGTGTGGAGGCGACGCGCGCAGGCGAGACGTTTCGGGCGATTTGCTCGAGTGCGTGGATACTGGATGGGGGCGATACGCATGGTGTTACTGGGGGGTGGAAGATGACGAGTCATCAGCAGACGTTGATATAAGGGTGCTGAGGGAGGAATGTGGGTGTGAGGCGACCATGCGATCGCGAGGCCAGAAGATAAGGCGCTTGAACATCGCGAATCTCCATCTTTCCTGCATGCGATGGCAGATGTTCAAAGCCGATGGAACCACGCAACCAATGAGTGTAGGCTGAATGTTCTCTTCAAACTTTTCGATCACGCGCAACGCTTTCGCAGGGCCGTGAAGACCTAGAAACATTTATTTAGTTCGTCTGCTTCACAGGAGATTATTTGTGAGCTTTCACAGTAACGTTACATTATGATATCAAAGGTCATCTGGAAATGGGCATCTGTCTTTGATAAGTCTGCACTGCCATTCAGGTTTCTTCTTCACGTCCAGCATGCCACCATTTGCACTCAAATCTACACTCTGATCTACACGCCCTAGTTTCCCCAGATCGCGCAATCACATGACCCTCATCGTGTGGGGCGCCATTGGCATGACGTATCGACATCCGAAATTCCGAATGCACCCTTCAGCCCCCGACATTGAGTGATCCTTACCAATCCCATCTTACCCTAGATTCCATGCTGATCTCTATCCTGAGGCATCCTCGGTCCGCACATTCACTCCCGTCTTACTCTCATCTGGTACGCGCTCATCGCAAAATGTCCGGCGGTGTATCCTACGCAGCAGCCGTCAGCACCCCCAACGGAACGCTCCGGCAGCCCCAGATCCAGGCACGCAACCTATCAGATCCAGATCTACGTTCATCGTTCGATTCTCAACACTCAGTCCCAGCGAAGAAACCACAGCGCCCTGGCGCGGGGATCCGCTCGAAGACGAGTTTCCGTGGCTGGGCCTCCAAGAAAGATCGCGAGGCCGAGAAGTATTGCAGAGGCGCAGTTCAGGAAGTCCAGCCGCAACAGCAATGGGCGCCTCGCACGGAACACGTGCCTAATACGCAGGATGCAGAAGAGCACGTCTATGTTCTTACCATGAAATTAGAGGACAGCCTGGCGCGCCCGATGAATAAGATGAGGGACGAGTACTTCCCTAAGAGATTGAACAGGACGGGCGCGCATCTCACGCTGTTCCATGCATTACCGCACTCGCAGATGGAGGAGCTGGAGAAGGGACTTTCACAGCTTGCGGCTAGTACGCAGCCGTTTCATGTGACGACAGGCGGCCCGTTCCGAATGCGCCTGGGCGTCGGCGTGAATGTCGATGGCGGGTATCAGGATATGAAGGATGTACATGCGCAGCTGAAGAAGCTGTGGATGCCGTTCCTGAGTGAGCAAGACCAAGGTGGATTTCGGCCGCATTGGACGGTTATGAATAAAGTTAATGAAGAGGAGGAGGTCGAGAACGCATTACAAGCTGTCCGGAAGGAACTCAGTAGGAATACGAAAGAAGGACTGGCAATCGGTTTGGAGCTGTGGAAGTACGACCGCGGGAATTGGATCTGGGCGAATGAGTACGTCTTTGGGGATGTTTTGAACAAATCGACCACAATAGCAAAAGACGATCCATCCAAAGAACAGCCACTGCAGCGGCCGGGCATGAAGCGCGGGAATAGTGTGGCGGAGGCGTGGAGATCGATGAGTTTCCGCAAGAAGAGCTAAGCTTTTGGATGCCGGTACCCATGGTGTTGACGTAGTTGCGGTGGTACTGCGGACTGTTACTGCAATCGATGGCTAGAGACAGTTCCTTCCGTGTGTGGAAGGATGGTGGCGAAGTTTGGTGTTGAGTGGGTTGGGTGGGTCGATGTGTAGATGGTGGCGAGTCACGAAATGTGGAATCGAGGACTGGTTGTGACTCGCATACATCTGTCAGTGTTAGAGACTGTTAGATGTGAGTGTGTGATGTATCGTCTAGTCGTGTGTTGCTCTTGTAAAACATCAGCAGTTGCTCCTGGGTCTAGCAGATGCTCAGATATGTGATGGTCGATCGATTTTCGATCAAAGGCAAGAGTTGACGGTGCTGGAAAATCATGCCAAGGCTTGCCGGTCGAGCAATGAAAGATTATGAGCGTTCAATATAGATGGTAGGATCGATTGAGACGCTGCGTTGTGTGCTATAGGAGAGGCATCTCATCTCGTCTGATACTTGTCGATTTGTCCATCTTGCATTCGTACCCCTTCGTGATGGTGGAGACAGCACCGCCACAACACGCGTCGTGCTAAGATGTCACGTTTACCATCATGAGAATCCGGAAGCATTTATCGACCGAGGTCATGCTGCGACTGAAAAAGAAACGAGATGTAGGCTAACTTTAGCGAATAGGAGCCTCATCCATCGGCGGGAGAGCGGGACTACTCCGCGTGGGCATCTAGGCGTGACTAGAAGACTTTGACGGCTCTAACTTCGCAGCGACATGCACGTGGTTCCTGGCCCAGGAGATCTGGCGCAAGGCGGTCAGTGGTACCCTGCATCAATGGCACCTCGTGATGGGGCGCGACCAATTGGTTCGCGATGTCACCCGGGCATGGCGAAAAGAGCTCGAATTAGCAGTGTGTTCGGACAGGTACGAGGCAAGGGCCAGAAGGACTGGCGAGGGTAGCGGCGGCGGAAGCGTCGAGCGTGGGTAGCAGTAGCGCAAGAAAAGGGGACGATGGACCCTTCTTTGCTTGGCGGGCAGTACGAAGGGGGACATGGTCGAGGGCTTTAATAAGACAGCTGTTCACACCGCCGAAGCTTGTCGATTTGACTGCCTGTGACTTGCACTCTGCGGTCTACTCTATACGTCGCTAAACACCCAATTGCTCGCCTCTACTCTCTGTTGAAGCTCACTCGCTGCCATCGATCAACTTTTTGAGCTCCCCACCACAGATACCACCACCACCCCCACCACCACCACCGCCAACATGAAAGGTCAGCGCAGCCAATTGAAATTCCCCATACACACTGCTAACAACATTCACAGCCATCATTCTCGTCGGAGGGTTCGGCACCCGTCTCCGCCCGCTCACGCTCACATACCCCAAGCCGCTCGTCGAGTTCGCGAACAAGCCCATGATCCAGCACCAGATCGAGGCCCTCGCGTCCGCCGGCGTTACCGATGTCGTCCTCGCCGTCAACTACCGCCCGGAGATCATGGCCGAGGCGCTCAAGACATACGAGAAGCAGTACAACGTCAAGATCGAGTTCAGCGTCGAGACGGAGCCGCTCGGCACCGCGGGGCCCCTCAAGCTCGCCGAGCGCATCCTGGGCAAGGACGACACGCCCTTCTTCGTGCTCAACGCCGACGTCACGTGCGACTACCCATTCGCCCAGCTTGCTGAGTTCCACAAGCAACATGGCGGTGAGGGCACCATTGTCGTCACCAAGGTCGAGGAGCCATCCAAGTACGGCGTCGTGGTGCACAAGCCCGGCCACGCCTCGCAGATCGACCGCTTCGTCGAGAAGCCCGTCGAATTCGTCGGCAACCGCATCAACGCCGGCATCTACATCCTCAACCCGTCCGTCCTCAACCGCATCGAGCTGCGGCCCACCTCCATCGAGCAGGAGACGTTCCCAGCCATTGTCAAGGACGGCCTGCTGCACTCGTTCGACCTCGAAGGCTTCTGGATGGACGTTGGCCAGCCCAAGGACTTCCTCTCCGGCACATGCCTGTACCTCTCGTCGCTCACACGCAAGAACTCGAAGCTGCTGACCCCCGCGTCCGAGCCCTTCGTCTACGGCGGCAACGTGCTCATCGACCCGTCGGCCAAGATTGGCAAGAACTGCCGCATCGGGCCCAACGTCACAATCGGCCCCAACGTGGTCATCGGCGACGGCGTGCGTCTGCAGCGCTGCGTGATTCTGAAGAACAGCCGCGTCAAGGACCACGCATGGGTCAAGTCGACCATTGTCGGCTGGAACAGCACTGTCGGCAAGTGGGCGCGCCTCGAGAACGTGACTGTTCTGGGCGACGATGTCTCCATTGGCGACGAGGTGTACGTCAACGGCGGCTCGGTCCTGCCGCACAAGTCGATCAAGCAGAACGTCGACACGCCCTCCATCATCATGTAATTGTCTACTTTTACGCCTTTTAATCGCTTGTCTGCCCATTTTCTTGTATATCCTGGGTTCACGGTTTGAGCGACTGCACGTCGATTGCAGCGGGTCCACGGCGTCTTCTCTTCACTCGATTTCGAAGCATGGGTCATGAAAAGCGGGGATCACATAGTGCCTAGGCATGGCACGTTATCTTGTTACATTTCTGCGGCTGGCTAGATGCTATTATGAGATTGGGGTGCTCGAATGAAAGAACAAGTTCAAACCACCTTTTCAGCATTATCGCTCTTTGTTGTCGTCGCTTCACATATCGCCTCAGCACTCTACCGAACTGGCCGAACCTACGCACCCAAACGGAGCAACACATATCTGGATCGACCAGACTCAATGCCGCCCGCAGTCCCATTCCATTCCACGTGCTAGACGCATTCGCTGCTTCACCTTACATCTCTGGTTCTTTTGTGTTCGGCGGCTGCATTGAACACGTCGCTCTGGTAGTAACGGAGCTGATCTTCGATGCCAGAGT
>Ga0265780_10000582_pt1 | contig 55706 bp, 40 predicted proteins | sample P1T30metagenome_FD_192432 | JGI IMG/M metagenome (GOLD analysis project Ga0265780, IMG submission 192432) | Plant litter microbial communities from East Loma Ridge, Irvine, California - P1 T30 | ecosystem: Environmental > Terrestrial > Plant litter > Unclassified | place: USA: California... | reverse complement strand
AAAAAGAAGAAGGTGGACGTCATACTCCATTCCATAATAACTACCGTCCACAGTTCTACGTACGTACAACTGACGTAACAGGAGTTATTACTTTACCAGAAGGAGTAGAGATGGTAATGCCAGGAGACAACTTGACAATTAATGTTGCTTTATTAAGCCCAATCGCTATGAGCGTAGGTTTACGTTTTGCTATCCGTGAAGGTGGTAGAACTGTAGGTGCAGGTCAGGTTACTGAAATCGTAGGATAATCCTATAAAAATTATAAAAAAAAGCCAGTTGATTTTCTTAACTGAAATTCACTGGCTTTTAATTACGGGCGTAGTTCAAGGGTAGAATAGCGGTCTCCAAAACCGTTGATGGGGGTTCGAATCCCTCCGCCCGTGCAATAAAAAATATATCAAATGACAAAAGTTACTAATTATTTATCAGAGGCTTTCGAAGAGTTAAAGTCAAATGTTACTTGGCCTGCATGGGCTGAAGTGCAAAAATTGACAATTGTTGTAGCTGTATTTTCGATTTTATTCGCTTTGGCAACTTGGGGAGTAGATGAGTTTTTTGCAAAAGCTTTAGCTGGATTTTTTAGCTGGTTAAAATAAAAGGATAAATTTTTTGTGATGGCAGATAATAATGTGAAAAAATGGTACGTAGTAAGAGCTGTAAGCGGACAAGAAAATAAAGTCAAAGCTTACATCGAAACTGAGATTGCCAGATTAGGTATGGGTGATTATGTTTCCCAGGTTTTAGTTCCTACGGAAAAAGTAGTTACTGTAAAAGAGGGAAAAAAAATGTCTAAGGATAAGGTTTATTTCCCTGGATATGTTATGATTGAAGCTAATTTAGTTGGTGAGATACCTCATATTATTAAGTCAATTACTAGTGTTATTGGATTTTTAGGAGAGATTAAAGGCGGAGAGCCGGTTCCTTTAAGGCTTTCTGAAGTAAACCGTATGTTAGGTAAAGTTGATGAGTTGGCTGTTAATACAGATACTCGTTCTATACCATTTAGTGTTGGAGAAACTGTTAAGGTAATTGATGGTCCATTCAATGGTTTTAACGGATCGGTTGAAAAAATCAATGAAGAAAAGCGTAAACTGGAAGTAATGGTTAAAATTTTCGGAAGAAAAACACCATTGGAATTAAGTTTTATGCAAGTAGAAAAAGTATAATTTTTGTTACACTATAATGATCATCGTAATCGCTTCCACTGATTACGGTGTTAAATTTTTTAAAAATGGCTAAAGAAATTAGTAAGGTAGTTAAACTACAAGTTAAGGGAGGTGCTGCGAACCCGTCGCCACCGGTTGGACCTGCTTTAGGAGCTGCTGGGGTAAACATCATGGAGTTCTGTAAGCAATTTAATGCTAGAACTCAGGATAAACCTGGCAAAATTTGTCCAGTGCAAATCACTGTGTACAAAGACAAATCATTCGATTTTGTTGTTAAGACTCCTCCAGCAGCAGTTCAGTTAATGGAAGCTGCAAAGCTAAAATCTGGTTCTGGTGAGCCTAATCGTAAAAAAGTAGCTAGCGTTACTTGGGAACAAATTAGAACTATTGCTGAAGACAAAATGCCGGACTTAAATGCTTTTACAATCGAAAAAGCGATGAGTATGGTTGCTGGAACAGCTAGATCTATGGGTATAACCGTATCAGGAGATGCTCCTTTTTAATTAAGAAAAAGACATGGCAAAATTAACAAAAAAGCAAAAAGAGGCTGCTTCAAAAATTGAAAAGAACAAATTATACTCTCTAAAAGATGCTGCGGCATTATTGAAAGTTGTTGCTTCTGCAAAATTTGATGAGTCTGTTGATATCGCAGTTCGTTTGGGTGTAGATCCAAGAAAAGCGAATCAAATGGTTAGAGGTGTGGTTACATTACCTCACGGAACAGGTAAAGATGTAAAAGTATTAGCATTGGTTACTCCAGATAAAGAAGCGGAAGCTAAAGAAGCTGGGGCTGACTACGTTGGTCTTGATGATTATTTACAAAAAATTAAAGATGGTTGGACAGATGTTGATGTTATCATCACTATGCCGGCTGTTATGGGTAAATTAGGTCCATTAGGTCGTATTTTAGGGCCTAGAGGTTTAATGCCAAACCCTAAGACAGGTACTGTAACTATGGATGTTGCTAAAGCTGTTCAGGAGGTTAAAGCTGGTAAAATTGACTTTAAAGTTGATAAAACTGGTATCGTTCACGCAGGAATTGGTAAAGTTTCTTTTGGAGCTGAGCAAATTGTTGACAACGCACACGAAATTATTCAAACATTAATAAAACTTAAACCAACTGCTGCTAAAGGTACATACATTAAAGGTATTCACCTTACAAGCACTATGAGTCCTGCTATTGCATTAGACCCAAAAGCAGTATAATTGGTAGTTAAAAATTTTTAGTATGACTAGAGAAGAAAAATCAATCGCGATTGAAAATTTAACTGCGCAGTTAGCTGGTACAAATATCATTTATGTATCTGATATTTCTGGTTTAAACGCAGAGACAACTTCAAGCTTACGTAGAGCTTGTTTCAAAGCAGGTATCAAATTAGAAGTTGTAAAAAACACTTTGCTTGCAAAAGCAATGGAAGCTTCTGCTAATGACTATGGTGATTTACCTACAGTTTTGACAGGTAACAGTGCTATTTTCATTTCTGATGTTGCAAATGCACCTGGAAAAATTATCAAAGATTTCCGTAAGAAATCTGATAAACCAGTTTTAAAAGGAGCTTACATCAATTCTGAAGTATATATTGGAGATAATCAATTAGATGCATTAGCAACTATTAAATCTAAAGAAGAACTTCTTGGAGAGCTTATCGGATTGTTACAATCTCCTGCTCAAAGAATTATCTCTGCTCTTCAAAACAAATTCGCTGGCGAAGAGTCAGAAGAAGCATAATATAAAAGATCAATGTCTTTTGTGTTATTAAATTCGCACACACAAATAAATTATAATTTTACAAATCATTTTAAACGATAGAAAAAATGGCAGATTTGAAACAATTCGCAGAACAATTAGTTAACCTAACAGTTAAAGAAGTTAACGAATTAGCAACAATATTAAAAGATGAGTATGGTATCGAGCCTGCTGCTGCAGCTGTTGTAGTTGCTGCTGGTGGTGGAGAAGGTGCTGCTGAAGAAGCACAAACTGAATTTACAGTTGTATTAAAAGAAGCTGGTGCTTCTAAATTAGCAGTTGTGAAATTGGTAAAAGAACTTACAGGTTTAGGTCTTAAAGAAGCTAAAGATGTAGTTGACGGTGCTCCATCAAACGTAAAAGAAGGTGTTTCTAAAGAAGAGGCTGAAGGTCTTAAAAAATCATTAGAAGAAGCTGGAGCTGTAGTTGAGCTTAAATAATTTAACTCAGTTTTAAAACTAGGTTTAGGTCTTGAGTCATAAGCTCAAAGGCCTAAACCATTTTTCGTATAATAAAATATATAAAATTTTATTATCAAATAGTTTAAAATACGAAAGAGTTTTTGATCAGTACGAAGAAAAAAATTAAGCGGGATCGTTTATTTTAAAGATGTATTGATTTTAAAAAGAAAGTATAAATTAAACAATGTGTTTTACACAAAAAACTACTTTTTTTTAATCAAAATTTTGTTCATTGATGATAACAAATCAGACTGAAAGATTGAATTTTGCCTCAACAAAAAATATTCCTGACTATCCGGATTTTCTGGATGTACAGGTTAAATCTTTTAAAGATTTTTTTCAATTAGAAACTAAATCTGACGAAAGAGGCAACGAAGGTCTATACAATACCTTCATGGAAAACTTTCCAATCACAGATACAAGAAATAACTTTGTATTGGAATTCCTAGATTATTTTGTAGATCCACCACGTTATACAATTCAAGAATGTATAGAGAGAGGTCTTACTTATAGTGTACCTTTAAAAGCCAGGTTGAAACTATATTGTACAGATCCGGAACACGAAGATTTTGAAACTATTGTACAAGATGTTTACCTTGGTACAATTCCTTACATGACTCCAAGTGGTACTTTTGTAATTAATGGTGCCGAACGTGTTGTAGTATCTCAATTACACCGTTCTCCAGGGGTTTTCTTTGGACAATCATTCCACGCAAACGGAACTAAACTTTATTCTGCCAGAGTAATTCCTTTTAAAGGTTCCTGGATAGAATTTTCTACAGATATCAACAGCGTTATGTATGCTTATATCGATAGAAAGAAAAAATTACCTGTAACTACTTTATTCCGTGCTATCGGATTCGAAAGAGATAAGGATATCCTTGAAATTTTCGACCTTGCTGAAGAAATTAAAGTTTCTAAAACAGGTATCAAAAAATATATTGGAAGAAGACTTGCTGCGCGTGTTTTGAACACATGGCACGAGGATTTCGTTGATGAGGATACTGGTGAGGTAGTTTCTATCGAACGTAACGAAATCATCCTTGATCGTGACACTATTATCGACAAAGATAATGTTGAAGAGATCATTGATTCTAACGTTAAATCTATTTTGTTACACAAAGAGGATAACAATCAGGCAGATTATGCTATTATCCACAATACGTTACAAAAGGATCCAACCAACTCTGAAAAAGAAGCTGTAGAGCACATTTACCGTCAGTTGCGTAACGCTGAACCGCCTGATGAGGAAACTGCTCGTGGTATTATAGATAAATTGTTCTTCTCTGACCAACGTTACAACTTAGGTGAAGTAGGTCGTTACAGAATGAACAAAAAACTTGGTTTAGATATCCCGATGGAAAAGCAGGTGCTTACCAAAGAAGATATCATTACCATTGTAAAATATTTGATCGAATTAATTAACTCTAAAGCAGAGATTGATGATATTGATCACTTATCAAACCGTCGTGTTAGAACAGTTGGAGAACAATTGTCTCAACAATTCGGTGTAGGTTTAGCACGTATGGCTAGAACTATTCGTGAGAGAATGAACGTTAGAGATAACGAGGTGTTTACACCAATTGATTTGATTAATGCTAAAACATTATCATCAGTTATCAACTCTTTCTTTGGTACTAACCAGTTGTCTCAATTTATGGATCAAACGAATCCATTAGCTGAGATTACACACAAAAGAAGACTTTCTGCACTTGGACCAGGTGGACTTTCGAGAGAAAGAGCCGGATTCGAGGTTCGTGACGTTCACTATACGCACTACGGTCGTTTATGTCCGATTGAAACTCCAGAGGGACCAAACATTGGTTTGATTTCATCTCTTGGTGTTTATGCAAAAGTAAACGGAATGGGATTCATCGAAACTCCATACCGTAAAGTAACTAATGGTGTAGTTGATTTAGAAAGTACTCCAATTTACTTAAGTGCTGAAGAAGAGGAAGGAAAAATGATTGCTCAGGCAAACATTGAAATGGATGCTTCTGGTAAGATTACGGCAAGCAATGTTATTGCTCGTGAGGAGGGTGACTTCCCGGTTGTTGAACCAACAGTAGTACATTATACAGACGTTGCACCAAATCAGATCGCTTCGATTTCTGCTTCATTGATTCCGTTCCTGGAACATGATGATGCGAACCGTGCGTTGATGGGATCTAACATGATGCGTCAGGCGGTTCCTTTAATTCGTCCTGAAGCTCCAATTGTTGGTACAGGTTTAGAACGTCAGGTAGCTTCTGACTCGAGAGTATTGATTAATGCTGAGGGTCATGGAACTGTAGAATATGTTGATGCTAATATCATTACTATCAAATACGACCGTACTGAAGATGAAAGAATGGTTAGTTTTGATGCAGATGAGAAAACATATAACTTAATTAAATTCAGAAAAACCAATCAGGGTACAAGTATCAACCTGAAACCAATCGTAAGAAGAGGTGACAGAGTTGTTCCGGGACAAGTATTGTCTGAAGGATATGCTACTCAAAATGGAGAATTAGCTTTAGGTAGAAACTTAAAAGTTGCGTTCATGCCATGGAAGGGGTATAACTTTGAGGATGCGATTGTAATTTCTGAAAAAGTAGTTCGTGATGATATTTTTACTTCTATCCACGTTGATGATTATTCATTAGAGGTTAGAGATACAAAGTTAGGAAATGAAGAGTTAACAAACGATATTCCTAACGTTTCTGAAGAAGCTACTAAAGATTTAGATGAAAATGGTATGATCAGAATTGGAGCAGAGGTTAAACCTGGCGACATTTTGATCGGAAAAATTACTCCAAAAGGAGAATCAGATCCTACTCCGGAAGAGAAATTGCTTCGTGCAATTTTCGGAGATAAAGCAGGTGATGTAAAAGATGCTTCGTTAAAAGCTTCTCCTTCTTTACATGGTGTAGTTCTTGATAAAAAATTATTTGCAAGAGCCGTAAAAGATAAACGTAAACGTACTCAGGATAAAGATGCTTTAGGTGCTTTAGAAATGGAGTTTGAAACTAAATTTGTTGAATTAAAAGACAGATTGGTTGAGAAATTATTCCTGATCGTTAACGGAAAAACATCTCAGGGTGTAATGAATGATTTGGGTGAAGAAGTTTTACCAAAAGGTAAAAAATATACTCAAAAAATGCTTTACGCAGTAGAAGATTTTGCTCACTTAAGTAAAGGTCAATGGGTTGCGGATGACGCTACAAATAAAATGGTTAATGATTTGATTCATAACTATAAAATTAAGCTAAACGACTTACAAGGAGCTTTAAGAAGAGAGAAATTTACGATTACTGTTGGAGATGAGTTACCATCTGGTATCTTGAAATTAGCTAAGATTTATATTGCTAAAAAACGTAAGCTGAAAGTAGGGGATAAAATGGCGGGACGTCACGGTAACAAAGGTATTGTTGCAAGAATCGTTCGTCATGAAGATATGCCTTTCCTTGAAGACGGAACACCGGTAGATATCGTATTGAATCCACTTGGGGTACCTTCACGTATGAACATTGGTCAGATTTATGAGACTGTTCTTGGATGGGCTGGTATGAACTTGGGTAGAAAATTTGCTACTCCAATTTTTGACGGTGCTTCTCTTGACGAGATCAATGCTTTGACGGATGAAGCTAACGTACCACGTTTTGGACATACATATCTTTATGATGGTGGAACTGGAGAGCGTTTTGCACAAAAAGCGACTGTGGGTGTAATTTACATGCTTAAATTAGGACACATGGTTGATGATAAAATGCACGCACGTTCTATCGGACCATACTCATTAATTACGCAGCAGCCTCTTGGAGGTAAAGCGCAATTTGGAGGTCAGCGTTTTGGAGAGATGGAGGTTTGGGCACTTGAGGCTTATGGAGCTTCTAGTACACTTCGTGAAATCTTGACAGTTAAATCGGATGACGTTATTGGTAGAGCTAAAACTTACGAAGCAATCGTTAAGGGAGAGTCTATGCCAGAGCCAGGTTTACCGGAATCATTCAATGTATTGATGCACGAATTAAAAGGTCTTGGACTTGATATTCGTTTAGAAGAATAATAAAAAAGTTTTGTAATCAGTCCCGTTTTAATGGGGCTGATTACTCATTTATATAAGTTTTTAAGGATTTATACCCGTAACCCGTTCCGATTTTTTATATTCTTTATATAACTAGCGCTTCAAATGAGATTTGAGGTTTAGAGAAGTAACCCGAGGTAGTGTTTTAAGTCGAAAGTTTGAAAGTCCAAAGTCCAAAGTCATTCTTGACTTTAAGACTTTATGACATTTGACTTTAGACTAGACTAAGAATCAATTTTTTAATTGCAAATAAATCAATAGTAAAAACTATGATGAATAACAGAAACAATAATAAAGATAAAAATCCGGTAAAAAGATTTAACAAAATCTCTATCGGATTGGCTTCACCAGAATCTATCCTGAAAGAATCAAGAGGAGAGGTTTTAAAGCCGGAAACAATCAACTACAGAACGCACAAACCAGAACGTGACGGACTTTTCTGCGAAAGAATCTTCGGACCTGTAAAAGATTTTGAATGTGCTTGTGGTAAATATAAAAGAATTCGTTACAAAGGTATCATCTGTGACCGTTGTGGTGTTGAAGTTACAGAGAAAAAAGTACGTCGTGACAGAGTAGGACACATCAACCTTGTTGTGCCTATTGCTCACATCTGGTACTTCCGTTCTCTTCCAAACAAAATTGGTTATATCCTTGGTCTTCCTTCTAAGAAATTAGATATGATCATTTACTACGAAAGATACGTAGTAATCCAGGCTGGTATTGCTAAAAATGCAGATGGAGAATCATTACAAAGATTAGATTTCTTAACTGAAGAAGAATATTTGAATATTTTAGATACTCTTCCGCAAGAAAACCAATATTTAGATGATATGGATCCTAATAAATTTGTTGCCAAAATGGGAGCAGAGTGTATTATGGATTTATTGGCTCGTATTGACTTAGATGCTTTATCTTATGAATTAAGACACAGCGCTAACAATGAGACATCTAAACAACGTAAAACTGAAGCTTTAAAAAGATTACAAGTTGTTGAGTCTTTCCGTGAGTCTAACTTAAATCGCGAAAATCGTCCTGAGTGGATGATTATGAAAGTGGTTCCTGTTATTCCACCAGAATTACGTCCGCTTGTGCCGCTTGATGGAGGTCGTTTTGCAACTTCAGATTTAAATGACTTATACCGTCGTGTAATCATCCGTAACAACCGTTTGAAAAGATTAATGGAGATTAAAGCTCCTGAAGTTATCTTAAGAAACGAAAAACGTATGTTGCAAGAATCTGTAGATTCATTATTTGATAACACTCGTAAAGCTTCTGCTGTTAAAACAGAATCTAACAGACCATTAAAATCATTATCTGATTCCTTAAAAGGTAAGCAAGGACGTTTCCGTCAAAACTTACTTGGAAAACGTGTGGATTATTCTGCTCGTTCGGTAATTGTTGTTGGTCCAGAATTAAAATTATTCGAATGTGGATTGCCAAAAGATATGGCATCAGAGTTATACAAACCTTTCGTTATCCGTAAATTGATTGAAAGAGGTATTGTTAAAACAGTAAAATCTGCCAAGAAAATCATAGACAAAAAAGAGCCTGTAGTTTGGGATATCCTTGAAAATGTAATTAAAGGACATCCAGTATTACTTAACCGTGCTCCTACGTTACACAGACTTGGTATTCAGGCTTTCCAGCCAAAATTAATTGAAGGAAAAGCGATCCAGTTGCACCCATTAGTATGTACGGCTTTCAACGCCGATTTTGATGGGGATCAGATGGCGGTTCACTTACCATTAGGACCAGAGGCTATTTTAGAGGCACAATTATTAATGTTGGCTTCTCACAATATTCTTAACCCTGCAAATGGTGCTCCAATTACTGTACCTTCTCAGGATATGGTCTTGGGTCTATATTATATGACCAAAGAACGTATCTCTACACCAGAACATGTAATTTTAGGTCAAGACTTAACTTTCTATTCTGCTGAAGAAGTAAATATTGCATTAAACGAAGGAAGATTAGAATTGAATGCTCGTGTGAAAATTAGAGCAAAAGATTTTAATGAAGCTGGAGAATTAGTATACAAAATTATTCAAACAACTGCAGGACGTGTATTATTTAATGAAGTAGTACCTGAAGCAGCCGGATATATCAATGATGTATTGACTAAGAAAAACCTTAGAGATATTATCGGACACATCTTAAGTGTGACTGATGTACCTACTACTGCAGCTTTCTTGGACAATATGAAAGATATGGGTTATAAATTCGCATTTAGAGGAGGTTTATCATTCTCTCTTGGTGATATTAGAATCCCAGAACAAAAAACGAAGTTAATTGCAGATGCCAGAGAACAAGTTGAAGGTATCTCAACTAACTATAACATGGGTCTTATTACCAATAACGAGCGTTACAACCAGGTTATTGACGTATGGACTTCAGCAAATGCTCAGTTGACAGAATTAGCAATGAAAAATATTAGAGAAGACCAACAAGGTTTCAACTCTGTATATATGATGCTTGACTCTGGGGCGAGGGGTTCTAAGGAACAGATTCGTCAGTTAACTGGTATGCGTGGTTTGATGGCTAAGCCTAAAAAATCTACTGCCGGTGGTGGTGAGATTATTGAAAACCCGATTCTTTCTAACTTTAAGGAAGGTCTTTCGATTCTTGAGTACTTCATTTCTACTCACGGTGCTCGTAAAGGTCTTGCGGATACGGCTCTTAAAACGGCCGATGCTGGTTACTTGACAAGAAGACTTCATGACGTTTCGCAAGATGTTATTGTTAACATCGAAGATTGTGGAACTTTAAGAGGTGTTGAAGTTGCAGCATTGAAGAAAAACGAGGAAATTGTTGAATCTTTAGGAGAGAGAATTTTAGGACGTGTTGCATTACAAGACGTTATCAATCCTCTTACTAACGAAGTAATGGTTCAATCTGGTCACCAAATTACGGAAGCAATTATGAGAACTATCGAAGCTTCTCCAATTGAAAAAGTAGAGGTTAGATCTCCATTAACTTGTGAAGCTCTTAAAGGTATTTGTGCTAAATGTTACGGTAGAAACTTAGCTACTGGTAAGATGACACAAAGAGGTGAAGCTGTTGGAGTAATTGCAGCTCAGTCTATTGGTGAGCCAGGTACACAGTTGACACTTCGTACGTTCCACGTTGGAGGGGTTGCCGGAGGTATCTCTGAAGAGTCTAGTATTGTTACAAGATTCAACGGTAGATTAGAAATTGAAGATTTAAAAACAGTTAAAGGAGAAGACGGAGAAGGAAACTCTGTTGACATCGTGGTTTCACGTTCAACTGAGTTGAAATTGGTTGACGAGAAAACCGGAATTGTTTTAAACACACATAACATTCCTTACGGTTCCAGTATTTTTGTTAATGACGGTGATACTGTTGCTAAAGGAACTGTAATCTGTAAATGGGATCCATATAATGGTGTAATTGTTTCTGAGTTTACCGGTAAGATTGCTTACGAAGATTTAGAACAAGGACAATCATTCATGGTTGAGATCGATGAGCAGACTGGTTTCCAGGAAAAAGTAATTTCTGAGGCCAGAAACAAAAAATTAATCCCAACTTTATTGGTTTACGGTAAAGAAGGTGAATTGATTCGTTCGTACAACTTACCAGTAGGTGCACACTTAATGGTTGAGAATGGTGAGAAAATTAAAGCAGGTAAAGTATTAGTAAAAATTCCACGTCGTTCTTCTAAAGCGGGCGATATCACGGGAGGTTTACCAAGAATTACTGAGCTTCTTGAGGCTCGTAACCCTTCTAACCCAGCAGTTGTATCTGAAATTGATGGTGTTGTATCTTTCGGTAAAATCAAAAGAGGTAACCGTGAGATCGTTATCGAGTCTAAATTTGGTGAGATTAAAAAGTATTTAGTAAAACTTTCCAGCCAGATCTTAGTACAGGAAAATGACTTCGTAAGAGCGGGAGTGCCATTGTCTGACGGTGCAATTACACCGGATGATATTTTAAGAATTCAAGGACCGGCTGCTGTTCAACAGTACCTGGTAAATGAAATTCAAGAGGTTTACCGTTTACAAGGGGTAAAAATTAATGACAAGCACTTTGAGGTAGTTATTCGTCAAATGATGCGTAAAGTAAGAGTTCAGGATCCGGGAGATACCTTATTCTTAGAAGATCAATTAATTCACACTAAAGACTTTATCGTTCAAAATGATAAATTATATGGTATGAAAGTTGTTGAAGACGCTGGAGATTCTGCTGTATTGAAACCTGGTCAGATTATTACACCTCGTGAGTTACGTGATGAAAATTCATTATTGAAACGAAATGATAAAAATCTTGTTGTAGCAAGAGACGTAATTACTGCAACTGCAACGCCAGTTCTTCAGGGTATTACAAGAGCTTCGTTACAAACTAAATCATTCATTTCTGCGGCTTCATTCCAGGAGACAACGAAAGTACTTAACGAAGCTGCAGTAGCTGGTAAAGTAGATGACTTAGAAGGATTAAAAGAAAATGTAATTGTTGGACACAGAATTCCTGCGGGAACTGGTATGAGAGAATACGATAACACTATCGTAGGATCTAAAGACGATTACAATGAAATGATGGCTAATAAAGAAGAATATATTTATTAATTAGGAAACTATGAGTAATCCGAAACAACAACAAGAACAGATTAATATTGAGTTAGACGAGAATATTGCTGAAGGGATTTATTCCAATCTCGCAATTATCAATCACTCATCATCAGAATTTGTTTTAGATTTTGTAAGCATTATGCCGGGTATTCCTAAAGCCAAGGTAAAGTCAAGAATTGTCCTGACGCCACAACATGCTAAAAGACTATTGAGAGCTATTGGTGAAAACATCCACAGATTTGAGGCAGCTCATGGCGAGATCAAAGAAACGGAGCAAGCACCAATTCCGCTTAATTTCGGTCCTGCGGGACAAGCATAATTTTTAAAGCCCCTTATTTAAGGGGCTTTTTTTTGATATCATTTTGAAAAATGTAATTAATCAGGTTTAGCATACTTTAATCGATAAAGTTTTTTTGGTTGAAGTGAAAAATATATTTTTGTCATTCTGTTAATAGATATTTTTTTTAAATATAATGATTTAGTAAGGTTGATTTAATTCAAGTTATAAAAAGCGCTAATTTTTAATTAGCGCTTTTTTTTTAATATTCTTCCAACCTTTTGATCCAAAACATACTCTATATAAGTATAGTAGTCTTTACAGAGATTATAACTTAAAATATTAAGGTATGAAAAAGAAATTCACTTTAGAAATAAAAAGTCCCTGCTCTGAGAATTTTGATAAAATGATTCCTAACTCAAATGGATCTTTTTGTAGTTCCTGTGCTAAAAATGTAATTGATTTGAGTAGAAAAACAAATTCAGAAGTTGCTAAATTTATCTCAGAAAATGACAATAAAAACATCTGTGCCAGATTAAAAACAACCCAGCTCGACGAAGAATTTCACCACAGTGAAAGATTCAGAATCAATAATTTAAAATATGCTGCAGTTGCTGCATCTGTTTTACTTGTTTCCAATAATGTATCGGGACAAGAAAAAACTGTAATTGCAACAGAAGTCAATTGCGCTGAACCTGAAGACTATACTTTAGGTAAGGTTGCAGTGAGCCAGAATGCTGAGAAAGAATTTTCGATTTTCGTGAAAGGTAAATTGCTTGAAGCTACGACTAATAAACCTTTTAACAGAAGAACATATACTAATTTGGAGATTACAATTAATGGTGCAAAAAGTAAGCTCAAAATGAATTCTAAAACAGGTGATTTTTTAATTCCGATAGTAATTTCAAAAAAATCCGAAGCATTTGAAGTGACTATTACGGCTGATGATTATTACCTTTCTAAAACAATTAATTTTGATGTTAATTTAGTGAAGAATAATATTTTGCACCAAAATATAATTATTGCCGCCATGGAACTTTCGAGGATTTATATCGCTGGCGGATTAGGAATTAATTATGTTCCGTAGAAACAGAGTAAAAGAAATTTAATATTTTAAAAAAGGCTGTTTAATTAAAAACAGCCTTTTCTAAATATTTTAAAAGAATTAATCAAACTCTGATGTAAAGAATAATTTTACGGTCGGATATTTACTTTGAGTCATTTGAATAGTGAAATCAGAGTCGGCTAAAAATACCAATTGACCATATTTATCGTGAGCAAGGAATTTTTGTTTGATACGTTTAAATTCTTTAAATTCTTCATTTTTAGCATCATCCGGCTTAACCCAGCACGCTTTATGAACCGGGAAGTTTTCATAAGTACATTTTGCGCCATATTCGTGCTCTAAACGGTATTGAATTACTTCGTACTGAAGCGCTCCAACGGTTCCGATTACTTTACGATTATTCATTTCTAAAGTAAACAACTGCGCCACACCTTCGTCCATTAATTGATCTACACCTTTGTCAAGCTGTTTGGCTTTCATAGGGTCGGCATTGTTAATGTACCTGAAGTGTTCCGGAGAGAAACTCGGAATTCCTTTGAAACTCATGATTTCGCCTTCCGTTAAGGTATCTCCAATTTTAAAATTTCCGGTATCGTGCAAACCCACTATATCTCCAGGATAAGAAATATCTACAATCTCTTTTTTCTCTGCAAAAAATGCATTTGGACTAGAGAATTTTAGATTTTTTTTCTGACGAACGTGATAATAGGGTTTGTTTCTTTCGAATGTTCCGGAAACGATTTTGATAAATGCTAAACGGTCTCTGTGTTTCGGATCCATATTAGCATGGATTTTAAATACAAAACCAGACATTTTTTCTTCTGTCGGATCAACCAAGCGTGTTTCAGAATCTTTTGGTCTTGGAGACGGAGCGATGGTTACGAAACAATCCAATAATTCGCGAACTCCAAAGTTATTTAAGGCAGAACCAAAGAAAACGGGCTGAATTTTTCCATCCAAATAATCCTGTCTCTCAAATTTCGGATAAACCTCGTCGATTAATTCTAATTCTTCACGAAGTCTTTCTGCCGCTTTTTGACCCACAATTTTATCCAGTTCCGGATTATTTTGCACATCAGAAAAAGCGATAGTTTCTTCAATATTCTTACGGCTGTCTCCACTAAAAAGATTGATGTTTTCTTCCCAAAGATTGTAAATTCCCTGAAAATCATAACCCATTCCGATTGGAAAACTTAGTGGCGTAACTTTCAAACCAAGTTTTTGTTCCACTTCGTCCATCAAATCAAAAGCATCTTTACCTTCACGGTCTAGTTTATTAATGAAAACAATCATAGGAATGTTTCTCATTCTACAAACGGCAACCAATTTTTCTGTTTGTTCCTCGACCCCTTTAGCTACGTCAATAACAACAATAACACTGTCAACAGCCGTTAATGTTCTAAAAGTATCTTCGGCAAAATCCTTATGCCCGGGAGTATCAAGAATGTTGATTTTTTTGTCTTTATAATTAAAAGCAAGTACAGAAGTAGAAACCGAAATACCTCTCTGGCGTTCAATTTCCATAAAATCTGATGTTGCTCCTTTTTTAATCTTATTATTTTTTACCGCACCGGCTTCCTGAATTGCACCTCCAAATAATAATAATTTTTCCGTTAAAGTTGTTTTACCGGCATCGGGATGCGATATAATTCCGAATGTTCTTCTGCGTTGTATTTCTTTTAAAAAGCTCATATTTCGTATAAATAGGTTGCAAAAGTACTATTAATTACGGCTTAATAAAAATATTCAGTTCGCAAATTAATGAGTCTTAATATGGAGTTGTTTTTTTGCCAGTAATTACACGAAGTTCCAATAATGCATAGAAGTAAAGAAAAAGGCTGCTCCAAAAGAACAGCCTTTAGAATTAGTCATTTTAAATTACTGATTAATTGACCAAACTGAATATCCTTTTGGTGGACATTGTATTTTTACCCATTTATCGGCCTGAGTAGTTGGATACCAGGTAGAGCTTCCTGTAAAATCTTTAATTTGAGTATTGACCCAGTTCGTCTGAATCCATCTTTCCTGCCAGGTGTTAGAGTTGTTAATGTAAACAACCAATCCCGGATTTCCGTTATAACCATTTCTGCGGGCAACATATTCATCATTGTCAGAATATAAAATAGAAGTCGTTCCCGTTGCTTTATTATTATGGATCCAGATTAAATTGTTTAGCTTGTTTTTATCCAGCCATTCTTCGTAATCTCTGTAGAATATAGTCGGATATCCTTCGTGCGTTAATATATAGGAGTAAGCCAGTAATTTATTTGAAATCTCGTCTGTATCATGATTTGTTACGAATGTTACCGCTTTGTATGGATTTCGTTTCCACATCATATCGTCGTTTAACAATGCCAGATTATTTCCGTCAAAGGCATCGTTCATTTTATAATAGCATGCAAAATCAAAAACAGAACTGTTTGCATTGTTTGCCCACCATTCTAATGTATTTACATTGGCGTCCCAATATTCTCCAACAGAGAATCCGCCTACATTGGCATTCCAATCGTGTACGACCCATGGAGCGAAACCTTTAACGTAGTCAAATCTCCAACCGTCAAACTTCATAGTGTTTTTATAATACTTGCCAACACCGTCCGCTCTCAGCCAAAGCCAATCCTGAACATTTGGAGCGGCGTGGCACAAGTCAGGAAATCCGCCAAAAGCGCCTTCATCATTATTTCCGTAGCTGTTTTTGTAGAAATCATTATAAGTACGTTTGAATTTTCCTGAAGCAACGCCGGTAAAATTAGTCCACGTATTGGTTCCCGTAAACGGATTGGCTTCAGATTGTCCGCCACTATTATGATTAATCACAATGTCTGCATATACTTTTACATTTTCGGTATGTGCTTTTGTGATCAAACTAACCAATTCAGCTTTTGAACCAAATCGGGTTTCTGTACTTCCATTTTGATTGTAATCGCCAAAATCGAAATAATCTGTGGGATCGTATCCCATAGAAAAGGCACCGTTTTGTGCTTTTGATGCTGGTGGAATCCAGATAGAACCAATTCCTGCATTTGACCAGGAAGTTACCTTACCACTTACCGTATTCCACCATGTTCCGCCTGAGGGAACGTCCCAATAAAAAGCCTGCATCATTACTCCACCACCCGGATTGTCAACGTATTTTCCGGTTGAAGAAGATGTAGAAACCCCGGTATTAAAAGGTTTTCCATCATGATGTGTGACTTCGATAACTTTAAATTTTTGACTTTCAGACTTTGAATCGATTTCTTTTTTTTCATCGTCGGAGCAAGAATAGAAGATTCCTGCCATGACCATTAAAAGGCATAACTTTACAATAGGTTTTTTCATAATAGTTTGGTTTAGTTAAATAGCTTATTGTTAAATATTTAATTTTATAATACTTTAAAATAGATTTTGCTATTTTTTAGCACTATAAATTAATAATTACATATCAAAAATAGTTTTTATTTGATATGATTTTAATTTGTAGGAAAATTTCTTATTACGAAAACGTTGTAGTGTTGAGAACTTTTTTATATGAATTAATAATCAGTTATTTTTTAATACCGTAAATTAAAATTCTAAAGCTTTTTTTTGAGTTTAAGAATGTGTACGCAGCTTTTTGATTAAAGACTAAATTAAGGTATCCTATAATTTTTTGTTAATAGTATATCGGATAGTTGTATTATGTAATTGAATTGTTATTTTTGTTCGTTATAAGTTACGAAAGAACTATACTAGAATTATTTATGTTTTGAAGAATACTTGAGAGCATCAATAAATAAAGGGAATTATCTCAAACAGGCTTACATTCAAATAAAATTTAAAATAATGTTATTAAAAAAATTACAGCTAAAAACAGTTGATTACAGGGTTGCACTAACAATTTGTTTTTTCCTTTTTTTTGCTCCAATTATTACAGCACAGGAAATAATTCCTGATGTTGTAGCTCAAAAGCCTGTAGACGCGCCAACAGGTGGAAAATTAAAAATAGACGGAATTATCGCTACAGTAGGAGATTATATTGTTTTAGACTCTGATATTGATAAGGGATTTCTGGAGATTACTGCTCAGGGAGGTTCTACAAAAGACATCACAAGATGTCAGATGCTTGGTAAACTTTTAGAAGATAAATTGTATGCTCACCAGGCTATTCAGGATAGTATTATTGTAAGTGATGCTGAAGTGAGAGGTATGATGGAAGATCGTCTGAACTATATGACTCAGCAGGTGGGAGACATTAATAAAGTAGTTGAATACTACAAAAAAAGTTCTGTTGAAGAATTTAAGACTTATTTTGCTGATATCTTAAAAGAACAAAAATTGTCTTCTGAGATGAGAGATAAGATCATTAAAGATGTGGAAATCACTCCGGAGGAAGTTCGAAATTTCTTTAAGAAAATCCCAAAAGAAGAATTACCCACTTTTGGTGCTGAAATGGAAGTAGCGCAAATTGTGGTGGAGCCAAAGATTTCTGCAGAAGACAAGCAAAAAGTAAAAGACAGATTAAATGCTATACGAAAAGATGTTCTTGAAGGATCAAGTTTTGCGACTAAGGCAGTTTTGTATTCTCAGGATCCCGGATCTGCGCCAAATGGAGGTTATTACAAAATGACCAGAAAAACTCCTTTTGTAAAAGAGTTTAAGGATGTGGCATTTAGTTTGCAGGCAGGAGAAATTTCAGAGCCATTTGAAACCACTTATGGTTTCCATATTATTATGGTAGAAAAAATCAAAGGACAGGAAGTTGAACTTCGCCATATTTTAATTGCACCGACCGTTTCTGAAGCTGCATTAAAAGAAGCAAAAGAAAGAATTACTAATATCCGAAATAAAATAGTAGGTAACGAAATCACTTTTGCGGAAGCAGCCAGAACGGAATCTGATGAAAAAGAAACAAGAGCAAACGGGGGAACTTTAGTAAACCCAACAACTCAGGATACCCGTTTTGAATTGACAAAAATGGATCCTACTTTATACAGTCAGGTTTCAAATTTAAAAGGGAACGAAGTTTCGCAGCCGGTTTTAAATACAGATGATAAAGGTAAAAAAACATATAAATTGATTACCGTTACAAACAGAATCGAAGACCATACGGCAGATTATGCTAAAGATTATACCAAAATTAAAGAGTTGGCATTAAAAGAAAAGCAAATCAATGCAATTGCGAAATGGTTTGACACTAAGATTAAAGACACCTACATCAAAATCATTGGAGAGTATAAAGAATGTGATTTTGCAAACAACTGGTTGAAAAAATAATTTTTATTAAATAAATAAAAAGAGTTAGTTTTATGAATTCATAGATCTGACTCTTTTTAATTTTAAATACACTCATAAATGTCTGACGTAACAGCAATTCATAATTTAGTTCAAAAAAGGAATGAATTAAAAAACGAAATAGCGAAAATCATTGTAGGGCAGGACGCCGTTGTAGATCAAATTTTACTTTGTATATTTTCAGGAGGACACGCGCTTTTAATAGGAGTTCCGGGGTTGGCAAAAACCTTAATGATTAATACTTTATCTCAAGCTTTAGGTTTAGATTTTAAAAGAATTCAGTTTACGCCAGATTTAATGCCTTCTGATATTTTAGGAAGTGAAATTCTGGATGAAAACAGAAACTTCAAATTTATTAAAGGACCAATCTTTTCTAATATTATTTTGGCCGATGAGATCAACAGGACTCCGCCAAAAACACAGGCCGCTTTACTGGAAGCCATGCAGGAAAGATCGGTAACGATTGCAGGTCAGCACCATAAATTAGATTTACCATACTTTGTTCTGGCAACACAAAATCCAATTGAGCAGGAAGGAACTTATCCTTTACCAGAGGCTCAGTTAGACCGTTTTATGTTTGCTATTAAATTGGAATATCCAACTTTTGAGGAAGAAGTGCAAGTGGTAAAAAGAACAACTTCTGATGTTAAAGCACAAATTAATCCTTTATTTACAGCGCAGGAAATTATCGATTTTCAGCATTTAATTCGTAGAGTTCCAGTAGCAGATAATGTTATTGAGTATGCGGTTACTCTGGTAAGCAAAACGCGCCCGGATAATAATTTGTCTAATGATTTTGTAAAAAATTACCTGGATTGGGGAGCAGGACCAAGAGCATCTCAAAACCTTATTTTAGCTGCAAAAGCACATGCTGCCTTTAATGGAAAGTTTTCACCAGATATTGAAGATGTTCAGGCAGTTGCAACCGGAATTCTTCGTCACAGAATTATTAAAAATTATAAAGCCGATGCTGAAGGAATAACAGAAGAAGTTATTATTAAAAAATTGATGTAATTTTTAAACATTATACTATCAGGATCCCGACAATATAATTGTCGGGATTTTTTTTTGTTCAATTTTAAATAATTATTACTCCAAATTTGTTGATTGTAAAGCGAAAAATTCTCAACTATAACGTTATAAATTGTTATTTAGAACTAATCTGCATGTAAACCGCAGTAAAAATCTCACTTATGGCTTAACATTAAATTTCGACTTTGTTAAGGAAAAGATTTTAAAATATTAATAAATCAATTTTTTAATTCAAAATTGACATTTTGGCAAAAAAACACATTGAAAATCGTTTTTTAACAATAATAATTTTTGAAAAGCCGTCATCTATTATATTTTTTTTAGTTCTCAGCATTAATTATTAAATTTGCGTACAAAAAAATAAAAATACCTATCACAAGAAATATGAATATTTATCAAGACTACATTCAAGAAATTGAAGAGAGAAAAAATCAAGGTCTTCACCCGAAACCTATTGATGATGCCGCATTATTAAGCGAGATTATTGCTCAAATTAAAGATGTTAATAACGAATATCGTGAAGATTCGCTTAACTTTTTCATTTACAATACCTTACCTGGAACTACCAGTGCTGCAGGTGAGAAAGCAAAATTTTTAAAAGAGATTATTTTAGGTCAGTCTGTTGTACAAGAGATTACGCCTGCTTTTGCTTTCGAATTGTTATCGCACATGAAAGGCGGACCATCAATTGAAGTTTTGCTTGATTTAGCCCTTGGTCTTGATTTTGCTATTGCAAAAGAAGCAGCAAATGTTCTAAAAACACAGGTTTTCCTTTATGATGCAGATACTGATCGTCTTAGAGAAGCATTCAAAAAAGAGAATCCAATCGCAAGAGAAATTATTGAAAGTTACGCGCAAGCCGAATTTTTCACTAAGTTACCAGAGGTGGCAGAAGAAATTAAGGTTGTTACATATATAGCCGGAGAAGGTGACATTTCTACCGATTTATTGTCTCCGGGAAATCAGGCGCACTCGCGTTCCGATCGTGAATTACACGGTAAATGTATGATTACACCTCAGGCACAAGAGGAAATTAAAGCACTTCAGACTTTACATCCTGATGCAAGCGTGATGTTAATTGCTGAAAAAGGTACAATGGGAGTTGGATCATCGAGAATGTCAGGTGTAAATAACGTGGCACTTTGGACCGGCAGAAAAGCAAGTAAATATGTTCCTTTTGTAAATATCGCTCCAATTGTTGGAGGAACAAATGGTATTTCTCCAATTTTCTTAACGACTGTTGACGTTACCGGTGGTATTGGTGTCGATCTTAAAAACTGGGTTAAGAAAGTAGATGAAAGCGGAAATATTGTTCGCAACGAAAGCGGAGAACCAATTCTTGAGCAAGTATATTCTGTTGCTACGGGAACGGTTCTTACTATTAATACAAGAAAGAAGAAACTTTATAATGGAGAGATAGAATTGATAGATATGTCAAAATCTTTCACTCCTCAAAAAATGGAATTCATTAAAGCCGGTGGATCGTATGCTATTGTTTTTGGAAAAAAACTTCAGACTTTTGCAGCCAGGGTTTTAGATATCGAAGCTCCGTTAGTATTTGCTCCGTCTAAAGAAGTTTCTTTTGAAGGACAAGGACTTACAGCAGTAGAGAAAATCTTTAATAAAAATGCAGTTGGTATAACTCCGGGAACGGTATTACACGCTGGTTCTGACGTTCGTGTTGAAGTGAACATTGTAGGTTCGCAAGATACTACAGGTCTTATGACGGCACAGGAATTAGAGTCTATGGCAGCTACAGTGATATCACCAATTGTAGACGGTGCTTACCAATCGGGTTGTCATACTGCTTCTGTATGGGATAAAAAAGCTCAGGCAAATATTCCGAAATTAATGAAGTTTATGAATAACTTCGGTCTTATTACGGCACGTGATCCGAAAGGAATGTATCATTCAATGACAGACGTAATTCATAAAGTACTTAACGATATCACAATAGATGAGTGGGCGATAATCATTGGTGGAGATTCTCATACAAGAATGTCTAAAGGTGTGGCTTTTGGGGCAGACTCCGGAACGGTTGCTCTTGCACTTGCTACAGGAGAAGCTTCCATGCCAATTCCGGAATCTGTTAAAGTAACTTTTACAGGAGAGATGAAATCTTATATGGATTTCCGTGATGTGGTTCACGCTACACAAGCGCAAATGCTTCAGAAATTTGGTGGTGAAAATGTGTTCCAGGGTAGAATTATAGAGGTTCATATTGGTACTCTTACAGCAGATCAGGCATTTACATTTACAGATTGGACTGCAGAAATGAAAGCGAAAGCTTCTATCTGTATTTCAGAAGATGATACTTTGATCGAATCATTGGAAATTGCAAAAGGCAGAATCCAGATTATGATTCACAAAGGAATGGACAATGAAAAACAAGTTCTTCAGGGATTGATCAATAAAGCAGATAAGAGAATTACAGAAATTAAATCTGGAGAAAAACCAGCTTTAACTCCGGATGCTAATGCGAAATATTATGCTGAAGTTGTAGTTGATTTAGATCAGATTGCTGAACCAATGATTGCCGATCCGGACGTTAATAATATTGATGTTTCTAAGCGATATACTCACGATACCATCAGGCCATTATCTTTTTACGGAGGTGAGAAAAAAGTAGATTTAGGATTTATCGGTTCTTGTATGGTGCATAAAGGAGATATGAAAATTCTTGCTCAGATGCTTAAGAATATTGAGGATCAACAAGGTAAAGTGGAGTTCCGCGCCCCTCTTGTAGTAGCGCCTCCTACTTACAATATCGTAGATGAACTTAAAGCAGAAGGAGACTGGGAAGTTTTACAAAAATACTCCGGTTTCGAATTTGATGATAACGCGCCAAAAGGTGCAGCACGTACAGAATACGAAAACATGTTGTATCTGGAGCGACCAGGCTGTAATTTATGTATGGGTAACCAGGAAAAAGCGGCAAAAGGAGATACAGTAATGGCAACTTCTACACGTCTTTTCCAGGGGAGAGTTGTAGAAGATACAGAGGGTAAAAAAGGAGAATCGTTACTTTCTTCAACACCGGTTGTGGTTCTTTCAACGATTTTAGGAAGAACTCCAACAATGGCAGAGTATACTGCGGCGGTTGATGGCATTAACTTAACTAAGTTTGCACCTTCTAATAAACAATTAGTTATGTAATCAAAAGATTATTTAATAATAATTCAAAAGCCCGGGTCATAAAACTCGGGCTTTTTTTATAATAATTGCTCTAATTTTTGTATCTTGTGATGTTCAAAAAAGAATAATAAAAACAAACAAATCTATGGCTTTTGATATTGAAATGATAAAAAAAGTGTACCAAAACATGCCTGAGCGCGTTGATAAAGCGCGTGAGATTGTTGGTCGTCCACTTACTTTAACGGAGAAAATTTTATACAATCACCTTTGGGACGGAAATCCAACTAAGGCGTTTGGAAGAGGAGTTGATTATGTCGATTTTGCGCCAGACCGTGTAGCATGTCAGGATGCAACTGCTCAAATGGCATTATTGCAATTTATGCATGCAGGAAAATCTAAGGTTGCAGTACCAACAACAGTGCATTGTGATCACCTTATTCAGGCAAAAGTAGATGCTGTAACTGATTTGGCAAGAGCAAAAACACAAAGTAATGAAGTTTTCGACTTCTTATCATCAGTATCTAATAAATACGGAATTGGTTTCTGGAAACCGGGAGCGGGAATTATTCACCAGGTTGTTCTTGAGAATTATGCTTTTCCGGGCGGAATGATGATCGGTACCGATTCTCATACTGTAAATGCAGGAGGATTAGGGATGGTTGCTATTGGTGTTGGTGGAGCTGACGCAGTAGACGTTATGTCAGGAATGGCATGGGAACTTAAATTTCCTAAACTAATTGGAGTAAAATTAACAGGTAAATTATCTGGCTGGACTGCTCCCAAAGATGTTATCCTTAAAGTGGCCGGTATTCTTACTGTAAAAGGTGGTACTGGTGCAATTGTTGAATACTTTGGCGAAGGAGCAACAGCAATGTCTTGTACAGGAAAAGGAACCATTTGTAATATGGGTGCTGAGATTGGAGCAACCACTTCCACTTTCGGATATGATGATTCTATGGGTCGTTACCTTCGTTCTACAAACAGAGCAGATGTTGCAGATGCTGCAGACAAAGTAGCTTCCTACTTAACCGGAGATCCGGAAGTGTATGCAAATCCACATGAATATTTTGATCAGGTTATAGAAATAAATCTTTCTGAGTTAGAACCACATTTAAACGGTCCTTTTACTCCGGATTTGGCTACTCCAATTTCTAAAATGAAAGAAGAAGCTATTAAAAACAACTGGCCTTTGCAAGTTCAGGTTGGTTTAATAGGTTCCTGCACCAACTCTTCATACGAAGATATTTCACGTGCAGCTTCTTTAGCAAAACAAGTTGCGGCTAAAAACCTGAAAACTAAAGCTAAATTTACAATTACACCGGGTTCTGAAGTGGTGCGTTCCACAATCGAAAGAGACGGTTTTATTGATACTTTTAATAAAATTAACGCCACTGTATTTGCAAATGCCTGCGGACCATGTATTGGTATGTGGGATAGAGAAGGAGCAGAAAAAGAAGAACGAAATACTATTGTGCATTCTTTTAATCGTAACTTTTCTAAACGTGCAGATGGTAACCCAAATACTTTAGCTTTTGTGGGTTCTCCTGAATTGGTAACGGCTCTGGCTATTGCCGGTGATTTAGGATTTAATCCTTTAACGGATACCTTAATTAATGAAGATGGAGAAGAAGTGATGCTTGATGCTCCAACAGGAGATGAGCTGCCTTCTAAAGGTTTTTATGCCGAAGATCCAGGCTTCCAGGCTCCGGCAGAAGATGGTGCAGGAGTTCAGGTTGTGGTTAATCCGGCTTCAGAGCGTTTGCAATTGTTAGCTCCATTCGATGCTTGGGACGGTAAAAATATTACAGGTGCCAAATTATTGATTAAAGCATTTGGAAAATGTACAACCGATCATATTTCTATGGCCGGACCATGGTTGCGTTTCCGCGGACATTTAGATAATATTTCCAACAATATGCTAATTGGTGCTGTAAATGCTTTCAACCAAAAAACAAATTCGGTTAAAAATCAATTGACAGGAGAATACAATGCGGTTCCCGCTGTTGCGCGTGAATACAAAGCGGCAGGAATTCCGTCTATCGTAGTTGGAGATCACAATTATGGTGAAGGTTCTTCTCGTGAACACGCTGCTATGGAGCCACGTTTCTTAGGTGTTAAAGCGGTATTAGTAAAATCTTTTGCCCGTATCCATGAAACCAATCTTAAAAAGCAAGGTCTTTTAGGATTAACTTTTGCAAACGAAGCAGATTATGATAAGATTCAGGAAAACGATACAATCAATTTCTTAGATTTAACAGAATTTGCTCCTGGTAAACCTTTAACAATAGAATTTGTTCATGAAGACGGTTCAAAAGATATTATTTTGGCCAATCATACATATAACGCAGGACAAATCGGATGGTTTGTGGCCGGCTCAGCGTTAAACTTAATTGCCGCTGGAAAAGCATAAAATAATTTGAAATCTTATCTAAAAACACCTTGTGAAAGCAAGGTGTTTTTTTATTTGGTTTGATTATAATAAGGTTCGTTTTTATTTGTTTTTTAATTAGTAGAATTGAAATCCCAATTGTAAAAGCTTTTGTAATGTTAATTAAATTTTAAACTTGAAGTTCTTTTAAAAAAATGTTGTTAAAAATTATGGTTTTTATGGTTTTAAGAGTTAAATTCGCCATCGAGGTAATATATTTGTAACTTTTGAGTTTAATTATGTAACAAAACTTGGAAAATTAGAAAAATAAAAACTGAAGATATGAGTTTTAGAATAATTGTAGTACTGTTTTTTTTAAGCGTGGGAGCTTATGCACAAGAGAATCTTATTAAGCACAAAATTTCATCAGGAGATAACCTTTATGTTCTTGCTAAAAAATACGGTGTCAAAGTGCAGGAGATTACGGATGCCAACCCAAATGCTCCAAAAATTTTAAAATTAAATTCGATACTCCTCATTCCAAATAAAAATAGAAATACTACAAAGATAAAAAGTAAAACTGCTGAGGTTGCCTCAACATCCGGTAATTTAGGAGTTCATGAAATAGAGCCTAAAGAAACACTTTGGGGAATATCAAAAAAATACAACGTCTCTGTTGATGATTTAAAGAATGCCAACCCCTTTTTAGAGACAGAAGGACTGCAAATAGGAAGGCAAATTGTTATTCCTGCTAATGTTGCTGCTGTTTCTTTTAATGAAAAACCAAAAGTAGCGGCAAAAGAAAAAGTAAACAAAAAAGAGGCGGTAGCAATAAATGGGACTGAAAATGTTACGACAGATGAGGTAGAACTTTTCAGAGAAGTAAAAGCTAAAGAAACAAAATACGGTATTTCTAAAGAATATGGAATTACTGTTGCAGAACTGGAGCGTCAAAATCCATCTATAAAAGGGAAAGTACCTGTTGGTTATCTTTTAAAAATCAGGGTTCCAAAAGAAAAGGCAGAAGCAATTCAGGCAGCCAGTTCACTACAGGAGTTCAACCAAAATATAGTATCTGATTCTGTATCAAATTCAAATCAGATAGCGGAGAATTCTTCAGAAATAAAAAGAGACTCTACTTACATCAGAACAGGAAATTATTCTGAATTGGCAGAGCAGCTTATTGCAAATGCTACCGAAAATATCGGAATCAGATACCGTTCAGGCGGAACCACAAAAGCAGGTTTTGACTGTTCGGGTTTAATGATTAATACATTTAATAGTTTTGATATTAAATTACCAAGAAGTTCAATCGAACAATCACGTGTTGGAACAAAAGTAAATAGTGAAGAAGCTCAAAAAGGCGATTTAATTTTCTTTAGAACCAACGGACGACGTCATATTAATCATGTAGGAATGGTAGTTGATGTTGCCGATGGCGAAATTAAATTTGTGCATTCGTCGACTCATGGTGGTGTTATGATTTCTTCTACAAAAGAGCCTTACTACACAAGAGCTTTTTCTCAGGTAAACCGCATTCTAAACTAGTTTTTAAGAAAAGCATTTTTTAAGGTTTCCATAGAGAAGGGTTTGTTCCAAAAATCGGACACATATTTATTTTCTGTTGCTTTTTTAATTTCGTCACTATCCAATGTAGAAGAAAGAACAAAAATTTCGATTTTTTCTTTTGCCTTTTCGTCCAGTAATCGGGCAAATTCATCCAGAAACTCAAAACCGTCCATAATTGGCATCTGAATATCCAGAAGTATAATTAATGAACTATAGTTTGTGTTTTTCAAAAGCCAGTCAATGCCTTCTTTTCCATTATTGGCAATAAAAAGAGGATTTACATCAAGACCTTTTTTGAGTAATTTTTTAGTGACAAACTGATCAATTAAATTGTCTTCTATAATAATGAACTGAGATTTATATGACATACGAATTTGGTATTGTTACTATAAATTTACTTCCGACTGTACTTTCTGATATAACAGAAATATCACCTTTAATGTTTTCAACAGCTTCCTTTACAATGTAAAGACCCAGCCCGGAACCTTTGTTTTTATTTGTTCCAAAATACATGTCAAAAATACTGGCTTTGTGCTGCTCTTGAATTCCAATTCCATTATCTTCAATTTCAATTTTGTTCAAACCTTCGCTAAAATAAGTTTTAATACGAATGTACATTTCCTGTTTGTTGCAATCTGAATATTTTATAGCATTTGAAATTAAATTATTGATGATAATTTTTAATCGAAGGCCGTCACTTTCAATTTGATCGACTAAAAGTTCTTGGGTAATTTTAATTCTGTTAGCATTTTCAATGTGCATTAATTGCGAAATAGCTTCATTGAATAATTGTTTTAAGCTTACTGGTTCCAGAATTATTTCTTTTCGTTTGTTTTTAGAATAATCAATAATATCACTAATAAACTGATCCTGTCTTGCCAGACTTTGCTGCATCATTTCAAGGTAGTTTCTAACCTGATGTAAATCATCTTCCATAGATGTAATTTCAATAAGACCTTTTAAAGACGTTATAGGCGATCTTAAATCATGTGAGGCACTGTAAACAAAACGATCCAGTTCCCGATTAACAAGTATCAGATTTTCATTTTTAATTTCGGTTTCTTTCTTAGAATGTACCAGCCTTTTAACCATAATCGAATAATAAAGACAAACACTACAGATTATAATTAGTACGAAAATGACATTCGTTACAATAAGCAGATCTTTTATTTTTCGTGTGCCCTCGCCTAAAGTGTTCGCGAAATTACTTTCATTAACATTCAGTTGATCACTTAAAGAACTGATTTCACTCATAAATTGTTTTTGATTTTCCGGCGTGAGAATATCACGTTTAATCTGCGCATTTATTTGCTGGCCAGTCATAAACAGATCTGAAATGAGTTTGTCACCCTTTCCCCATTCATCAATTGCCTTTGATACAAAAGGGACATTTTTAAAATTGTCAAATAACCAGATGGCGTCATCCAGATCATTTTCATGATTGCGGCCAATTAAAAAACCATCTCTTGCAATCTTATTGTCACCTGCTTTTAAAAGTGTAATTCGGGCAATTGCATCACCTTGTGTAACTTTAATTTCCTGAAGGAATAACTGCCACTGAATTGGATTTTTGGTATATAAATAGGAAATAAGATGCCTTGAGGCATCTTTTTGGGCTTTGGAATAGTGCGACTCACCGGTAACGTATGCTCTATTGGCCGATAATATCTTTATAGTAAAAAAATTAATGCAGATTAATAAGGCGCAGGAAATGAATACTATTAAAATAAGTATGAAAACATTCGGAAAACGAAAGTTTCTTAGGGCTTTCAATCTAGACATAATCCTGAAATCAGTAGGTTAATAATAAAGTGTCTTTTTAAATGCTATTCTGCTGCAAGTGACTTTTGGGGAAAGTTTAACTGATAGAATTAAACATTTGTTAATCTTATTTAACAGTACGTAGCGCAATTCAGCTACTTAATTTCAAATATAGTAAAATTTATCTTATACTATTAGTTAAAACATAATTGTGAAAGTAAATTAGTTTAACGCTTTAAAATAATTGTTTTCAGTATTTTAGGTTTTAATCAATACTAATTTGCCACATTTTTATGAATCCAATTTCATGAAAATTTTACAAAATGTAAAACATTAAACGAAAATGATACGATCACTTTTTGTTTCAGAGTGATCTTTTGTTTAATGTGGTTTTAGAGATAAATTATAGAGCAATAAATTAGAATCTGGCGTAGAGTAGTAAGCGTCTAAAGGCATAGATAGAGGGAACATGAGGAAAATAATTATTTATTCTTTTCTTAAATTCGCTGGACAGTTCTTCAAATTGGTCTGTACTAAGTCGTTCCTGATAAACCGTTAATGCAGAGCCGGAAATAAATTCAAAGAAATCATCTTTTGTGCTGGAAATTAGTGGATATACTTTTTCGTAGATTACCAAATCTCTTCCGCCATTTTCAAAAAGGATTTTTGCATATTCATCCAAATTTAATACAGGAGAAGAACGGGTCCAATTTTTTAAATAGTTGGCAAAAGGCTGTTCCTGAACTAATGTGTAAAGAATCTTATTCAGAATGTTTTCATTTTGCTGCGGCATCTGAACAGCCAATTGTCCGCCCGAATTTATACGTGAAATAATGGTAGGAAAAAGTTCATTATGATCATCAATCCACTGCAATGCAGAATTTGAGAAAATCAAGTCGTATCTAATTTCTTCCTTAACTATTTCTGAAATAGATTTTTGTTTAAATTCAAGGTTTTCTTGTGCGGGTGCTTTCGCCAGCATTTCAGCAGAATTATCGACACCCACAACAATTGGATTGGTGAGTTTATCGTACAATTTTTTGGTAAGTTCGCCGGTTCCACAGCCCAGATCGATAACTTTGAGATCGGGTTTGTCTAGAATGTGACTGGTAAGGTCTTCAAAAGGTTTAGAACGCTCTTCCTTAAATTTATTATATTTTTTCGGATCCCAGGTCATCTTGTATTAATTATGTTAACGATTTAAGATCAATGGCAAAGCATGTCCCATTTGTGTAAAAGTGCCGTTAATAATCTGATCTTTACCGAGAACTCCTTCATACTCAATTTTTAAATTCTCAACAGTAAATTTTAGAGTTGAATTTTCGAATGAAGTGGCAGTGACCGGAATTCCAAATGCTTTTTGGTCCGGGCTGTCTAAAGTTGCACTTAAAACATTCTCTGCTTTACTTATATGCAAAACAAGATTAAGTTCTGCACCGGGTACTTTTAGAATTCCTTTCCAGTCGCCCGAAATATCTTGAGAAAATGCAGTTAACGAAGTAAAAAAGAATAATAATAAAACGATTTTTTTCATGGTATTTTGTTTGGTTTGTGAGATAAATCTACACATTTTTTTTGATTTCGATAGAATATAATTATTCTTTCTTACTCTAAAATCAGATATTCAAAATTTAGGTATTCTAAAAAAGCATGGTGTTTTTTCTTTAATAGCCAATCGGCAGTTATCGTAAACTCTTGGATGTACTAAAATAAATTGAATTCTGATTAACAAAATATCTGCTTAACTCTGTTTTGTAGTTAAATTGAATTTTAAAATTTGAAGTTTGGGATTTCAGAAAAAAGTATATCTTTAAGCAACCTAAACCAATACAAATGCAAGAGAATAATCAGGAAAATTTTAAAAGAGAACTCGGACTCTTAGACGGAACCATGCTTGTAGTAGGTTCTATGATCGGATCCGGGATATTTATTGTCAGTGCAGACATCGCCAGACAGGTTGGTTCTGCAGGATGGCTTACTTTAATCTGGCTTTTGTCTGGATTAATTACAATTATTGCTGCTGTTAGTTATGGCGAATTAAGCGCGATGTTTCCAAAAGCAGGAGGACAATATGTTTATTTAAAAGAAGCTTATAATAAGCTGATTGCGTTCTTGTACGGTTGGAGTTTCTTTGCCGTGATACAGACCGGAACAATTGCCGCTGTTGGAGTAGCGTTTTCAAAATTTGCGGCTTATTTATATGAACCTTTAAGTGATGAAAATATTCTATACGAGTTAGGTTTTTTTAAACTCAATGCCGCACAGCTTGTTTCTATTTTTACAATTATTGTACTGACTTTGATTAATAGTCGAGGTGTTAAAAACGGAAAAATTCTGCAAACTGTTTTAACAATTATTAAAATATTATCATTACTGGGATTAATCGTTTTCGGATTAACGCTTGCCGCGAAAGCTTCTGTTTGGGATGCAAACTGGGCTGACGGATGGAGTACCCGTACATTTGACAAAGATAGTGGATCTTGGCTGCCCATTAGCGGAACTGCTTTAATTTCCGGAATTTCAGCCGCAATGGTCGGATCCTTATTTTCCAGTGATGCGTGGAATGGTGTAACTTTTATAGCAGGAGAAATTAAAAACCCAAAGAAAAATGTTGGATTAAGCTTGTTTTTGGGAACTTTTATAGTGACGATTATTTATGTTTTAACCAACATTATGTATTTAGCGGTAATTCCGTTTGATGAAATTGCAACTTCAAAACTGGATCGGGTTGCAGTTGTCGCTTCTGACTATATTTTCGGAAACATTGGTGCTTTGATTATTGCAATTATGATCATGATCTCAACTTTTGCCTGCAACAACGGACTTATTATGGCAGGGGCGAGGGTATATTATACAATGGCCAAAGATGGTTTGTTCTTTAAAAAAGCAGCCGTTCTCAATCCCTCAGGTGTTCCTGCATGGGCACTTTGGGCGCAGTGCATTTGGGCATCGGCTTTGTGCCTTACCGGAAAATATGGAGATTTATTAGACTTTGTAATTATCATCGTTTTGATTTTTTACATTTTAACCATTTACGGAATTTTTATTTTAAGAAGAAAAATGCCCGATGTCGAAAGACCTTACAAAGCATTTGGATATCCTTTTTTACCAATGCTTTATATTATTATTGCATCCGCCATATGTATATCATTATTATTGACAAAGTTCTCAACCTGCGGTTGGGGAGTTCTTATTATGATTGCAGGAATTCCAGTATATTACCTGACAAAACCGAAAGACAACTAATCTTGATTTCATTAAATGAAAAAAAGCGTTTTGTATACAAAACGCTTTTTTTTTGTGACTTGATGTGAGACTAAAAAAAAAGCACTTCAGTTAAGAAGTGCTTTCAGATGTAATAATCCCTACTTTTGTTAAGCCACAACAGCTTCATCTGTAGACGATATTATAGTTGAATTAATAATTGATACTGTAATCGGATCTTTTTCTCCAGAGAAGAAAGCATCGAGAATTTCCTGAAATATCGGATTCGCATTTTCTGTCATAGAAAACAGCGTCATACAAGAACGGAGTTTTCGGGCGTCTAAATCTCCAAAAATTCCATCTGCTGATTTTCTTTTAAATGTCAAAAGCAATTCAGAGATTTCTATTAAATGTTTTCCTAAAATAGGATGTTCCAAATAATCGGTAGCTTCTTTTAAATCATTTATGGCATAAAGAATGGCTGTATCACTTTGTCCCAAACCTTTTATTTGTGGAAAAATGAACCACATCCAGTGTGTTTCTTTTTTTCCTTTACTGATTTCAGAAAGCGCTGTAAGATAAAGTTTGTTCTGTGCATCTAAAAAACGCGATAGATCATTGTTGGAATAAGCCATTATGGTATTGTATTAAAAAAGGTTGCAAAAATAGTAAAAAAGATAGGTCTTGCCTAATAAAACGTTCATACAGTGTATGTTTTAACTTTTGGAGCAAGGAATATCTTACGTCAATTTGAATGAAAAAACAGTTATTTCCTTATTCAATTCTATAAAAATCAAAGAATTCGATTGGTTCTTCTAAAGGTAAGATTGATCCTTGGCAAAACGTCGCGTGCTGTTTTCGGAACTTGATGCTGCCAATAGCTATTAGTAGTTCCTGCCATTAACAAAAAAGAACCATGATGCAGCGGAATCTCAACCTGAGGAATTTCTTTACTGTATTTATGACGAAGTCGGAACATTCTTGTTTCTCCAAATGTTACAGAAGCAATAATCGGATTAGGTCCTGTATTATGTTCTTTATCACTGTGCCAGCCTACACCATCATTACCATCACGGTATAAATTTAGCAGAACAGTATTAAAATCAAGTTGGGTTTCTTTTTCAACGCGGCCGCGGATTTTTAATAATTCATAAGTCCAGTCAGGCCCTTTTGGATCTGCGCCGGGATTATCTTTATCCTCATACCAGGCAATCATTCTGGGAACGGTATACGTTTTATCATAAATTTCCATTTGATGTTCTCTCCATTTGGTTTTACGGAGCAGTCTTTCATAAAAAACATCCGATTCTTCTTTTGTAAAAAAATTATCAATCAAAATCAATTCAGAATCAGGAATGTCAAATATTTTTTTGCCTCCCAAACCGGCAGTAAATAATTCGGTGTCTTGAAATAATGTCATGATTCTATTTATTTTTTGTCAATTTCAATCCATACAGGAGCGTGATCACTGGTCTTTTCCCAGCCACGTACGTGACGGTCGACGCCGCCAGATTTTAGTTTCTTAGCTAATTGCGGACTCAGTAAAAAATGATCAATTCGAAGTCCTGCATCTCTTTGATAAGCATTTCTGAAATAATCCCAGAACGTATAAATTTTCTGGTCCGGATATAATTTTCTAATAGCATCTGTCCATCCTTGCGAAACGATATCTTTAAAAGCTTTTCTCACTTCTGGTCTGAAAAGTGCATCGTTTACCCATTTTTCGGGTTTATAAACATCGAGTTCTGTTGGCATAACATTAAAATCGCCAACCAAAACCACCGGCACTTTTAAATTTAATAACGTTTCAGCCCGATGTGCCAGACGATCAAACCATTTTAGTTTGTATTCCAATTTTGGTCCGGGTGCCGGATTTCCGTTCGGAAGATATAAACAGGCAACTACAATTCCGCCAATCAAAGCTTCAACATACCGGCTTTGCACATCTTCTTCGTCTCCGGGAAGCACACGGGTTATTTCTTCAATTTCCATATTTTTTGCCAGTATGGCAACGCCGTTCCATTGTTTTTGTCCGTGCCAGATAGCATTGTAACCTGCATCATTAATGGCCTTAATTGGAAATTTATCCTGGGGAGCTTTTAATTCCTGAAGGCAGACAATATCGGGTTTTGCTTCGTCCAGCCATTGTAATAAAACATTCAATCGTCCGTTTACTCCGTTTACGTTATAGGTCGCTATTTTCATAGTAGATTTTATTAGTTGTCATTACCGCTTTACCAAATTTCACACATAGTCACGACACTTTTCTATAGTTTTTTGAATATAAAAGCGTTTTTCACATATTTAATTCCTGTCATCTGTTATGTGATAATCAGTTTAGTTATTATGTATTTTGTATATAAATTAATCTTTGCGTCTATGTGTTAAAAATGTTGCGATATTAAATTTACAGCTTTAAAATATTTTTTTTCTAAATAAAATCACAATTATTATTTCAGAAAATGTTTGTTAAAGAACACTTTACCCGGATATTTTTCAGCGTAAGCAAAAATTAGCTGCTCAATATATTGATTGCTTTTGTAAAGTGTCACATAACTTTTAACATCTTCCGGATCATTAATCGCAACATCTCGCGGGATATAGCCCATTCCGTGAAAACGGCCATTTTCGATCCAGATACAGCTTCTTTCGTCTGCCGATCTGCCTTTGTCAATAATTGCAAAAGTGGGTCTGTTGTTCAATAAAAAATCTATGGCATTGTCAACTTGTTCGTTATGAAGTAAGGCATCCGGAAGCTCTTTTACTTCGGGAGTATAAAAAAACTCGCCTTCTTCCGGTCTTGAATATTTGCAAAAACGATGGTCAATTTCAAATTGCTCTGCCAGACTTCGCAATAAATTAATGCCGGCATGAAGACTGTTGAATTCGTGAATACAGATTTGAAACTTACTTACTTTGCCTATTGCCAGATATTTGTATCCATTTCGGGCCTCGTATTGATAAATTCCGAATTTACCTTCAAACCGTTTTAAAGCTCTGTTATAAGTTGGCCAGAGTTTTTTGATTTCGGTACATTCCAACAGTAACGCCATTAATTCTGTAGCACAGACTTCAAATGAAATGCCGTGAATATCCCTTAAAAAATGCTGACGTTGCGGTTTGATATTGTTTCCTGTAAAATGGGAGGTAACACGTTTTTTTAAATTAATTGCCTTCCCGACATAAATTACTTTCTTCGCCTGATTGTAGAAATAATATACGCCTGGTTTTTCCGGCAAGGCATTAAAATCTTCTGGCGGAAGGTTGGGTGGCAAGCGTTGATCCGGCGCTGTTTTTTTAATCATTTTATCGATTACGCCTTCATCATCCCATTCGCGCAAAAGCGAAAATAATTGTGCAGTGGCATCGGCGTCTCCTCCCGCGCGATGTCTGTTTTCCAGACCAATATTTAAAGAATTGCAAAGGTTTCCTAAGCTGTAAGAACCCAATCCAGGTTTGATTTTTCTGGCAGCACGAACAGTGCATAGTTTTCTGGCTGTCCATTTAAATCCTGCCTGTTCCAATTGATGACGAACAAATGAATAATCGAAATTGACATTATGTGCCACGAAAATACGATCTGTCAGCATTTCAAGGACTTTCTCAGAAATATCATCGAAAATCGGTGCGTGAGCTACCATTTCGTTATTAATTCCGGTAAGGCCAAAAATAGCAGGCGGAATATCCTTCTCCGGATTCACAAGCGTTTCGTAACGGTCGAGTACAGTGGTTCCGTCGTGAATAATAATCGCGATTTCTGTAATGCGGCTGTGACTGGCATTTCCGCCTGTGGTCTCGATATCTACTATGGCATATTCCTGCTTCTTCATTTTGATATAACGTAAAATGTTCTGTTTCTGTTATTTAATTTTCTGTGGTATTTAAACAGATGAATTGACTTTCTTTAAAGTACAAAAAAATGATGTGTCTGTGTGTTAATGATTATCTTCATTTTTTAAAATTTCATTCGGTGTCTCGGCATGTTAATTTCATGTTCCTGCGGATACGGTTTTCTATTGGTCATGCTCACATCTTCCTTAATCTGACCTTGCGTTTTGTATTGATCTTTAGCATCCATATATCGCGGATCCGGAATAAAAGGCATTTTTGCCATCTTAGTGATTGTAATAGTGGGAAAATGATAATCGACTTCGACATTTCCTAATAAAAGGTAACAGCCGCCGCCCTTAAAAGGATATTCTTCCAGACAATCCGGAAAATGCGCCGTATCAAAATAAGCGCCTTCATGATCGATCCAGGTTCCAAAATACATGGCGCCTCTTTTGGTCGGAACGTGTTTTCTGGAAATTAAATAAGCCAGCATTTTCACTTGTTTTTTATGATATTGTACCAGATCTTTTGCCATAACATCGCCACGGTATTTAGTTTGGAGAATATCAAAAACGGTACAGGAAACCGGAAAACTCAGTAATTCGATTTCATCAAAAGCATCTTCAAAAACAGAGCGTTCTAAAACAGGAAGCGTAAATTCTTTAGCCGGTTCCTGTAATAATTTTAAGTTTCTGTTCTCGGGTTTATAATTGTTTAAAAGCAGACTGGCTACAACCAAAAGCTGGTTTTTGGTTTTTCCGGTAAAACGAAAAGCACCAATAAAAATCAGGATTTTAATACCTTCAATTCCAATCGGGATGCGGTTAATAAAATCTTCCAAAGAAAGATAGTCGCCGTTTTCTTCTCTTTCAGATTCAATTAAAAAAGCAATTTTAGATTCCAGGCTTTGCAGATGCATAAAACCCAAGTAAATATCAGTACCATACAAAGTCGTTTGATATTCACTTTTATTTACACAAGGATTATGAACCGTTCCTCCGGACATACGTGCTTCGTGTACATAAACTTCGGTTCTGTAAAAACCGCCCTGATTGTTGATCACTGCCGTCATAAATTCCACAGGATAATACACTTTTAGATACAAACTTTGGTAACTTTCAACAGCATAAGAAGCCGAGTGCGCCTTGCAGAAAGAATATCCGGCAAAAGACTCGATCTGGCGGTAAATTTCCTGACTCAAAGTTTCAGGATGTCCTTTTTGGGCGCAACAGGCAAAGAAATTATCTTTTACTCTTTGTAAAGCTTCTTTAGAACGGCCTTTTCCAGACATGGCCCGACGCAGAATATCGCCGTCTGCCGCCGGAAGTCCGCCATAATGCTGCGCGATTTTAATAACGTCTTCCTGATAAACCATAATCCCGTATGTTTCACCAAGCTGCTCCTTAAAAACTTCATGAAAATATTCAAACTGAGTAGGATAATTATGCCTGAAAATATATTCTTTCATCATTCCGGATTGTGCTACACCGGGACGAATAATAGACGAAGCCGCCACCAGAACTTTATAATTATCGCAATTTAGGCGGCGTAACAGGCCTCGCATGGCTGGACTTTCGATATAAAAACAGCCAATCGTGTTTCCTTTTGCCAAATGAGCATTGCATAAAGCTTCATCTTTAGAAATCGAAGTATTGCGGATATCAACCTTTATGCCACGGTTCTTTTGAATCAGTTTGACACTGTCATCAATATGTCCGATACCGCGCTGGCTTAGGATATCAAATTTGTCAAAACCAATATCCTCGGCAATATGCATGTCAAAAAGTACGATAGGGAATCCTTTTGGAGGCATTTCGAGTGGGGTATAATTAGTCAGCGGTTCTTCAGAAATAAGAATTCCGCAAGCGTGCATACTGCGTTGGTTGGGATATTTTTGCATCATATGCCCATATTCCTGAACCAGTTTTACAATCTTATTTGTGGGATGAAGGTCCTCGGGATTTTTAGCAAGTACATCCAGTTCTTCTTTTGGAAGACCAAAAACTTTTCCCACTTCCCTAAAAATAGAACGGTATTTAAATTCGACATTCGTACCGCAAAACGCAACATGATTTTTACCATATTTTGCAAAGATGTATTCTAAAATAACATTCCGTTCCTGCCAGCTCCAGTCGATATCAAAATCGGGAGGGCTTTTTCTGTTGAGGTTTAAGAAACGTTCAAAATACAAATCAAGTTCAATAGGGCAGATATCTGTAATTCCGAGGCAATAGGCTATAATGCTGTTGGCACCGCTTCCGCGCCCGATGTGCATAAAACCCTGACTGTTGCTGTATTGAATAATATCCCAGGTAATTAAAAAATAACCGCTGAATTTTAATTCATCAATAACTTTTAATTCTTTTTCTACACGTTTTTTGGCGATTAAATTTTCTTTTCCGTAACGCCATTCAAAACCCTGCATGGCCAATTCGGTAAGCATTTTGATATCTTCCTCACGGCTTTCGGTAAAGAATTGTTTGTTTCTTTTAATTGAAAAAGCATATTTAAAATTACAAGCATCAATAATCTTTTGTGTGTTGAGAATGATCTCAGGATATTTTTCATAAAAAGGCAACAATGATTCGGTCGGAACCATATAATCTGAAGTTTTACAAAAATCAGATTCGGTAAGTCTGGACAAAATAATATTGGTGTCAATGGCCCGCAGTACTTTATGTAAATTGTATTCTTTTTTTTCTGAAAAGGTAACAGGCTGTAATACCACCATTTTGGTGATTTTATTTTTATGTTTTGAAGTCAATAAACCTGAAACTTCTTCGGGACGAACACCAATAAATTCATTTTCATGAAGTACTTCCGGAGCATTTTCTAAGGTATAAATTATAAAAACCGATTCGAATTCTGGAGCAGAAAAGGGCAGAGGTTCTCCGCTGAAATTATATTCGGTTAAAAAGCGGTTCATTTCGCCCAGGCCTTCTGCATTTTTTGCCAGACCAATATATCGCAATTGATGATTATATCGAAATTCCATTCCAACCAAAGGTTTGATGTCTTTTTCGCCACACATTTTTATAAAATCATAAATTCCCGTTACGGTATTAATGTCCGTAAGTGCCATTGCTTTTATACCGCACAAAACAGCCTGCTTAACAAGTTTGTCAAGCGGAATTGTGCCGTAACGCAGAGAATGATAAGAATGGCAATTGAGGTACATTATTTTATACGTTTTAAAATTTCATCTTTAGTATTTGGTTTAAAAGAAGCTCCGGCACAACGCATTACAGCATCAAAACCGTAACGGCTTTTCATTTTATCCATAGCAGCATACAGCGCCAGCATTTCCTGGGTATCTTCAAAAAGATCAATTTGATAAGTGCCGCGAACTAATCCGCTAAAGCGAACACCAATTAAACGCAGACGCATACGACGCTGATAGAGTTTCTCAAAAAGTTCCATGACATTTTTGGTTAAAACATGATCTGCAGAAGTATATTGTACCCGGCATTGTTTGGTTTCGGTATCAAAATTGGCGTAGCGAATTTTTACTGTAACCGTCGAGGTAAGCCATTCTTCTGAACGAAGCTGAAAAGCCAGTTTTTCTACCATTCCTAAAAGCACTCTTTTTAATTTGGCAATATCAATAGTGTCCTGAGAAAATGTGTGTTCGGTTGAGATTGATTTTCTTTCGCTGTAAGCTTCTACCGGGGTATGATCGATTCCATTGGCTTTTTTCCAGATATCCAGACCATTTTTCCCGATCATCTGCTGTAAAACTTCAGCCGGCATTTCTGCTAAAGTCTGAATTTTGCGAACACCGATTCGCGACAAAAGCTGAAAAGTCACCGTTCCCACCATTGGAATTTTCTGAATCGATAGCGGATTTAAAAACCCTTGAACTTTATGTTCAGGAATTTCAAGATTTCCTACCGGTTTACCTTCGCCGGTTGCGATTTTAGAAACGGTTTTATTGACAGAAAGTGCAAAACTAATGGGAAGTCCGGTTTCTTTAATTACTTTTTGTGCCAGTTCATCCGTCCATTTATAACTTCCGTGAAAGCGGTCCATTCCGGTAATGTCCATATAAAATTCATCGACACTTGCTTTTTCCAGAACAGGTGCTTGTTCCTGAAGAATTTCGGTAACATCATGCGATAATCGGGAATACAATTCCATATCGCCCTTCATTATTTTGGCCTGCGGACAAAGTTTTATCGCCATGGCAATTGGCATGGCAGAACGCACTCCAAATTTGCGGGCTTCATACGAACAAGAAGCCACAACACCGCGCTCGCCTCCGCCTATAATCAGCGGAATATCATTGAGTTCAGAGTTGGTGCGTCTTTCGCAGGATACAAAAAAAGTATCCAGATCCATATGTACAATTGCCCTTGCCATTTTCCTTTTTTTGTTTTGGTATGGAACAAAATTAGTACAGGTGGTAACATTTTTTTGTATATTTGCTGTTCCAAATTATAACAAATTTATTATGTCCTTATTTTCAGACAACATCAGAGCGTTAAGGGTTAAGCATAAAATATCACAAGAAAAATTAGCTCAAAACCTTAGTATTACAAGAGGAAGATACGTGAAATACGAAGATGGAACTTCGGAAGCACCGTATGATATCTTAAAGAAAATTGCCTTGTATTTTCATATGAGTATCGACTTGATATTATCGGTCGATATCCGTAAAATTGATGTGCAAAATTTGATAAGACTAGAAGGCAACCGACTTATTTTACCGATACAAGTGGATAGCTTTGGAGAAAATTTTATCGAAATTGTATCTCAAAAAGCAAAAGCAGGTTATCTAAACGGATATGCCGATCCAGAATATATTGAGAGTCTACAGCAAATTTCGCTTCCATTTTTAGGTCCGGGAAAACACCGCGGATTTCCTGTTGAAGGAGATTCAATGCCTCCGCACGAAGACGGTTCGATTATTATTGGCCGTTATGTGGAAAGGCTGGGTGAGGTAATGGATGGAAAAACGTATATCCTGATTACCAAAAATGAAGGAATGGTCTATAAACGTCTCAACAAAAATAAAAAGAATGCTTTGGTGTTAGAATCAGACAATAGTTTCTATCCGAATTATGAAGTAAAAGCCTCTGATATTTTGGAAATTTGGGAATACGAATGCAACATCGGCCGTTCAGACAAAAAACAAGAACTGAACGAAACAGAAACAATGAAAGATTTACTTTTGGAATTGAAAAGAGAAGTTAGGGAGATTAAGAATAATACTTCGAATACGTAAATTTTTTTTCGCCACGAATTCACGAATTATTTAACCAAAATTCGTGAATTCGTGGCGAAAAATTCACACCTTCAATGCAAACCAAAAAGTACTCCCCAATCCCAAATTACTTTCAACTCCAACACTTCCGTTTTGGGCTTCGATAAATTCTTTGCTGATTGCTAAACCCAAACCCGTTCCTGATTTTGGACTGCCCGGAATCTGGAAATATTTATCAAAAACTTTGTCTTTATATCTCGGTTCAATTCCTTTTCCGGTATCAATAACCTGAAAAACGGTTTGATTGTTTTCCTCTTTTAATTTAATGAGAATCGTACTTTTTTCAGACGAATACCGAATCGCATTCGATAAATAATTAATTAAAACCCAGCCTGTTTTTTCACTGTCGGCTTTAACGTCTTTTAGGTTTTCATCAGCATCGATGATTAACTGAATCTGTTTCTGATCTGCCTGGACTTTTACCGCTTCAACGGCGTAATTTACAATCACATACGGATTACTTTTCTCAATATTCAATTGGATATTTCCCGTTTCCAGTTGTGATAAATTCAATAATTCACCTGTAATTTTCAGCAAACGCTGACTATCCTCTTTTATACTTTCTACCAATTGTTTCTGGTCGTCATTCATATCGCCGGTTTTGGCATTTTCGAGCAATTGTAAACTCAGTTTTATAGAAGCGATCGGCGTTTTTAATTCATGCGAAACGGTAGCGATAAAATTGGTTTTGGCAAAATCCAGTTCTTTAAAAAGCGTAATATTTCGAAGAATAATTACATCGCCAATATTAATTTCTTTTTCTTCACCTGTCGGCGTTATGGTAATGTTGACAGTTTCTTTTTCGAAATAACTTTCTTTGGCATTAGCAAAAATTTTCAGAGGCTGTTTCTTTGAATTTTCATCAGTTTCTTTCAAAATCAAAGAACGAATCAAATCATTTGCAGTGGCGAGGTCAGCAGCGTTTTTCCCTGTCACCTCTTCTGATTTTAAACCAATAATTTTCAGTGCTTCATCATTTGCAAACAAAACAACTCCGTCATTGTCCAAACCAATAATCGGATCATTCATATTATTGATTAAAGTCTCCAGCCGTTTTTTCTCAAAAAGAAGTTTATAGACATTGCTGTCGTGATATTCTTCCAGCTTTTGTGCCATCGTATTAAACGATTTGGCCAGATCTCCAAATTCACTGTGACTCGTAAAATGTACACGTTCCGAATAATTTTTATTGGCAATTTCTTTAATACTCCACGTTAATTCACGAATAGGATTAGCAATATTATTCGGCAAATTGACAAGTAAATTAAACGCAATTAAAAAACATAAACTTCCAACAATAGCGATAGAAAAATTGGCAGTTTCGGCAGAATGTTTAGCAATGTCGCTCTTTTGTTTGATGGCGTCGAGATTGAGCTTCATAATAGCAAAAATGTCCTGACGAATCTGTGTTTTTATTTTTTCATCTGAACTGTTTTTTTCTAAAAGCGCAAAACTGGATTTCAATTTTTCTGTTGCCTGCTTTTCGCCGGGTTCGGTTATGTTTAAAGTTTGTTTTTTAAGATTTTCTTCAAAATTCAAAATTGTTTCTTTTGAATCTGATTTAATTTCATCTAAAGCAAAAATCATATTGCGCGAATATTCCAGCGTATTATAATTCGATTTCAGAATATTCTCTGTATCCTCTTTGATCAAAAAAACAGAATAAGCGCTAACCAGCGAAAGAATGATAATCATCAAAAATAATAATCCGACACCCAGATTCAATTTGGTTTTAATTCTCATAAATAAATTTGTGTAAAATGTTATTTGTAAAATGTGAAATGAATCATCTGACTTTTCACTTTTTACATTTTACCAATTAGGATAATATAACAAGATCGACGTTTGATAAAGACAGTTGGTTTAGCAGACGCCTGAAAATTGTTGTAGACAAAATTACTTTAAATAAATTCAAATGCGGCTTTCCAATACAGACAGTTGTAATTTGTTTTTCTTCAACGGTTGTCAGAATCGCATTGACAATATTTTCGTTTTCAATTTTAATTACTTCGGCACCCAATTGCACGGCGAGTTTAAAATTATTAATTAGATGGCGTTGTTTATCGAGTGCGATTCTCGTACTGCTTTCCTTTGGGGTTTCCACATACAAAACATACCAGATTCCGTTATAGTAACTTGCCAGGCGGGCAGTTTTTCTAATTACAATTTTGGCAGTTTTGTCGTTACTGCTAATGCATGCCAATAATTTTTCATGTTTTAAGGCATTAATTTGTGGAACTTCATTTTCTACTTTCCGAACAACCTGACTTGCCACTTCTTTCAAAGCTAATTCTCTCAATTGCAGAATTTGTTCCGATTTAAAAAAGTTAGCCAACGCCGTCTGAATCTTATCGGCAGTGTAAATTTTTCCTTCTTTCAAACGGGCAATCAAATCTTCAGAAGTCAAATCGATATTTACCACTTCGTCTGCAATTCGAAGTACATTATCCGGAATTCTTTCCTGCACATCAATTCCTGTAATACGTTTTACGTCTTCGTTTAAGCTTTCAATATGTTGAATATTCACAGCTGAAATCACATTGATTCCTGCTTCGAGAATTTCGAGAACATCCTGCCAGCGTTTTTCGTTTTTGCTTCCTTCAATATTGGTATGTGCCAGTTCATCGACAATTACGACTTCGGGGCGCAGATTGATAATGGCCTGAACGTCGAGTTCTTCAAGTTCTTTCCCTTTATAAAAAATTGTCCGCCTCGGAATGATCGGCAGACCGGTTAATAATTCATGTGTTTCTTTTCGGCGATGCGTTTCGATATAGCCGATTTTTACATCAATTCCGTTTTTCAATAACGAATGCGCTTCCTGAAGCATACGGAAAGTCTTTCCCACACCGGCGCTCATCCCAATGTAGATTTTAAATTTTCCTTTCCTTGATTTCTGAATCAAATCGAGAAAGTGCTGTGCGTTATTATTTTTCTGTTCCATAAAAATTGCTTTATGCTGTAAGCAGTAAGCTTTAAGCAATTTGACTTTTTAGCCTATTGCTTAAAGCTTATAGCCTAAAGCTAAAATGAAATCGCCAATGATGTCGTTACAAAAGTATTCGTATTTGTTGGCTGATTGTTTTTTGTGAAAATTTCATCTTTGCCCGAAAGGTTTCTGGCTTCGATTCTAAACATCACATTATCAGAAACTAAGTAATCAAAGTTAGCTGAAAATCCATAAGTTTTAAATCCGTTTGGAGTTTCTGTCGCGATGATAACACCTTTTTCGTCGCTGTAATATTCACCGCGCGCCGCAAGCTGAATCTTGTCTGTCGGTTTGTATTGCAAAACTAAAATCGGCGAAAACCAGGTATCATATTTATTACTGTCTTTAGCCGATTGCTGAGAACCAATATCAAAACCAGCTGTAATATTTGTTTTTTCGCTAAGCTTAAATTGCCCGTAAAAGTCATTAAAATAACGCCATTTTTTTTCAATATCAGGTTGCTCATTTCCAGCATACGTACTCCAATTTAAAGTAACATTTTCAGATGGTTTATACGTAACCTGTGTCCCAAAAGCCGGAGTCTGGTTGCCTTCTATTTTCTGAATTCTCTGCCAGCCGTTTAAATACATTGCCGCCAAATACCATTTTCCGGATTCAGAGGTATAACCAATTTTTACACCCGTTTCATAATAAGGTGAATTTTCGGCAAGAATACTTCGCGTTAGCGTTGCACAATCTTTTCCAATCGCGCTTTCAAAACCAATATGCGAAGGCATAATTCCGGCGTCAATCCATAAATTATGGGTTTTCGAAATCTTTACACCAACATTGGCTTCATAAATATTTTTCAATAAATCCTGTTCGGCAGACATATTATATTCGGCATAAGTTCCCGCCATCAAAGCAAAATTTCCGCGGATATTCTCTTTAGCATAATTCACTTTTGCCATTCCGAGGTTGAGGTTGACTTCATTACTTTTATTATAACTATACAAAAATCCCGGACGTGTATGATTTTCAGGTTTTGCAAAATCATAACTATAATAAACATCAACATATCCCGAAAACGTAAACGGACTTTTAGTTTCTTCTTGTGCGTGTAAATTGCTAAAACCAAAAGCGATTAAAGCAGTAAATATTATTTTTTTCATTTTGTTTTAATTGTGGTATTCAAACCGACGAGGTTTAATTAATTTATAAATAGATTTTTTAGGCGCTAATCCTGCTACCGAGGTTTCGGGACGCTTCAATCTTTTTCTGGCTAAAGGGAGCCAGAAAAAGGATTTCAACTACTATCGAGGCTAGGGCATTTGGGGTAAAAAGGCGATCTCGTTGTTTGTCATTTCGACGAAGGAGAAATCTCCGCAAGAAGCTCCACACAGTAATTCACCAATCTTTATCGAGTTACTCGCGGAGATCCTTCCTTCGTCAGATGACAAACTACACGCTAACTGCGTGATACAGGAAACTTAGAACCTTAGCATCTCAGCACCTTAGTAGCTTTTTTATCGTAATTGGTCAAGCGCAACATTTAACTTCAAAACATTAACTGTTTTCGGACCAACAACAGCAGTATTAATTTTAGATTCCACCAAAGCTTTCACCTTAGCTTCATCCAATTTTCGTTCTTTAGCCACTCGTTTTACCTGAATCAAAGCGCTTTGCGGAGAAATATTCGGATCTAAACCACTTCCTGAAGCCGTAACAAGATCAGCCGGAATATCAGATTTTTTCAAATAAGGATGAACCAATAATAACGTATCAATTCGTTTCTGAACCAAAGCCAGATATTCAGCATTGCTAGGACCTTTATTACTTCCGGCACTTCCCGCCGCATTGTAGTCAACAGCCGAAGGTCTTCCCCAGAAATAATTCGATTTATCGAACTTCTGTCCGATTTTTTGATAACCAACGACTTTTCCGTTGACAGAAATCGTTTCCCCTTTTCCGTGATTTGGAGCCAATTGCGCAATTCCGTAAATAGATAAGGGATAAATAACCGCAAACAGAATTAAAGTCACTACGGTAAGTTTTAGTATAGAAAATATGTTTTTCATTTTTTGTTTATGTAAAATGTTAGAAGTGAAATGTTAGATGTAAAAAGTGATTTGTAAATTGTTGTCTGTGTTTTTTGAGTTCGTCATTTTACATTTTACAAATCACATTTCACTAAATAAAAAGCGATACAAGTAAATCAATCAATTTTATTCCGATAAAAGGAACAATCAATCCACCAAGTCCGTAAATCAAAAGATTACGTTTTAAAATCGCACTTGCCCCAATCGGACGATATTCTACGCCTTTCAGCGCAAGCGGAATTAAAATCGGAATGATAATCGCATTAAAAATCACGGCCGATAAAATCGCACTCTCCGGACTGTGCAGATGCATAATATTCAAACCTTGTAAGGCAGGAATCGCAGTAATGAAAAGTGCCGGAACAATAGCAAAATATTTGGCAACGTCATTCGCGATAGAGAAAGTCATTAACGTTCCTCGAGTCATTAAAAGTTGTTTTCCAATTTCAACAATCTCAATAAGTTTTGTTGGATCGTTATCCAGATCCACCATGTTACCTGCTTCTTTGGCTGCTTGTGTTCCGCTGTTCATAGCCACGCCAACATTCGCCTGAGCAAGGGCAGGAGCGTCGTTTGTTCCGTCACCCATCATGGCAACCAAACGTCCTTCAGCTTGTTCTTTACGGATATAGTTCATTTTATCCTCAGGTTTCGCTTCGGCAATAAAATCATCGACTCCGGCTTTTTCAGCAATAAATTTGGCAGTTAATGGATTATCTCCCGTAACCATAACCGTTTTGATTCCCATTCGGCGTAAGCGCTCAAAACGTTCTTTCATTCCGGTTTTAATGATATCCTGTAATTCAATAACTCCTTGAATCTGATTGTTTTTAAGGACAACCAAAGGCGTTCCTCCGTTAGACGAAATGGTAATGACTTGTTGCGCTGTATCTTCAGGAAAATGATTTCCGGCTTGTTCTGCGATTTTCTTCGCAGCATCTTGTGCTCCTTTTCGAATGTTAGTTCCGTCTTTTAAGATCACACCCGAAGTTCTGGTTTCAGCAGTAAATTTGATAGTTTGTGAAATGTTTTCTGTAAAATGTGAAATGTCTGATTCCATTTTACTATTCACATCTAACATCTTACTAAGTTCCAAAATACTTTTTCCTTCCGGTGTATCATCAGCAAGCGAACTCAAAACAGCAGATTTTACAAAATCATCAAAAGCAATTCCTTTTGTCGGATAAAAATTGGTTGCTTTTCGGTTTCCAATTGTGATAGTTCCGGTTTTGTCTAAAAGTAAAACATCAATATCTCCGGCAGTTTCAACCGCTTTACCAGATTTTGTAATTACATTGGCACGCAAAGCTCTGTCCATTCCAGCAATTCCGATAGCAGAAAGTAATCCGCCGATTGTTGTTGGAATCAAACAAACAAAAAGAGAAATAAAAGCAGCAATTGTAATGGGTGCATTTGCATAATCAGCAAATGGTTTCAATGTAACACAGACAATAATAAATATTAAGGTAAAAGCTGCTAAGAGAATCGTTAAAGCAATTTCATTTGGCGTTTTCTGACGGCTCGCACCTTCAACCAAAGCAATCATTTTATCCAAAAAGCTTTCTCCCGGTTCAGAGGTTACTTTTACTTTGATTTTATCAGATAGCACTTTTGTTCCTCCTGTTACAGAAGATTTATCTCCGCCCGCTTCGCGAATCACTGGAGCACTTTCTCCGGTAATGGCACTTTCATCAATTGTGGCAATTCCTTCAATAATTTCACCATCAGCAGCAATTAAATCGCCGGCTTCACAAATGAAAATATCGTCTTTTTTTAATTGTGAAGATGAAATATGTAAAATGTGAAATGTATCGGGCTGACCTTTTACATTTGACTTTTCACTTTTTACCAATTTTGCGGGAGTCTCTTCACGGGTTTTTCTTAAACTGTCGGCTTGCGCTTTTCCACGTGCTTCTGCAATAGCTTCGGCGAAATTGGCAAACAAAAGGGTTGCAAGTAAGATTAAGAAAACAATTAAATTGTAAATGAAACTACCCTGATCGTTTGCGCCCATTAATATGGAAACACAAACGGCAAACATAATTGCAGTACCTATTTCTACGGTAAACATTACCGGATTTTTGATCATCATTTTTGGATTCAGCTTTACAAAAGACTGCAATAAAGCTTCTTTTACCTGCTGACTTTCAAACAATGATGTGGATTTATTAGTTGTCATTTTTTCTTTATGTAAAATGTTGTTTGAAAAATGTTGTTTGAAAAATGTTGTTTGTAAAATGTTGTTTGTAAAATGTTGTTTGTAAAATGTTGTTTGTAAAATGTAAAATGGTAAATGTGAAAATTCTTACTTTTGTAAAAAAATACTAGAAGAATGAAACCACACAAAAATTTGAATTCTTGGATTAAAAGTTTTGAATTTGTTAAAGAGATTTATTTAATCACGAGACAATTTCCTCCGGAGGAAAAATTTGGAATCACATCTCAAATCAGAAGAGCTTCAGTTTCTGTACCTGTAAACATAGCTGAGGGAGCAGCAAGAAAAGGAACAAAAGAATTCATCCATTTTTTGCATATTTCACTAGGTTCTCTATCAGAACTTGATACTTTAATCGTATTAAGCAAAGAGTTAGATTTTCTTAATGAAAAAGAATCTGAGCAATTGATTGAAAAATTAGATGTCATAGGAAAACTTATTTATGGATTAATTAAAAGTCTTGAAAACCGCTTGTAACTTTAGTATTAGATGTAAAATGTTAGATGTAAAATGTGAAATGTAGACTTTTTTGGTTTTTTACTTTTCACATCTCACAATTTACATTTTTCACAATGTGAAATACTCTGCCAATGGTCCAAGAGCCAACGCAGGAAAGAAAGAAAGTGCAGCAATAATCGCGATCACAGCAAAAATCATAATTCCAAAAATGGATGTATCTGTTTTTAAAGTTCCTGCACTTTCGGGAATGTATTTTTTATTGGCTAATAATCCGGCAATTGCCAAAGGCCCAATGATCGGAATGAAACGACTTAATAGTAAAACAATTCCCGTAGTAATATTCCAAAACGGATTGTTATCTGCCAAACCTTCAAAACCAGAACCGTTATTGGCGGCGCTCGAAGTATATTCATATAACATTTCAGAGAATCCGTGATTTCCAGGATTGTTCAGCCAGCCTGTTGCATTTCCGCTAAACCAGTAACCCATTGCACTGTCATTTGCAGCAAAATAAGAAGCTAAAGCTGTTCCTGATAATATTAATAACGGATGAAGAATCGCAATAAAAGCAGCAATTTTAACTTCGCGGGATTCGATTTTCTTTCCTAAGAACTCAGGAGTTCTGCCAACCATTAATCCGGAAATAAATACCGCCAGAATAATGAAGATATAGAAGTTCAAAATACCAACGCCGCATCCGCCATAAAAAGCATTTACCATCATTGCCAGCATTTCCATTGTACCGGAAACCGGCATTGAACTATCATGCATACTGTTTACAGATCCTGTAGAAATTACAGTTGTGGCAATACTCCAGAATCCCGAAACTGCAGGTCCAAAACGGACTTCTTTTCCTTCCATCGCGCCGGTTGTCTGAGCAATTCCCATTCTTTCGATAGCAGGATTTCCGTTAAGTTCACTTGAAATGGTCGGAATTACAAGCAGCAAAAATCCAACGGTCATTACACCGAAAATGATGTAGGAGAATTTTCTTTTGTTGAGGAAAAACCCAAGCGCAAAAATCATGGCAAACGGAACAATCATCTGCGCCCCAAGTTCAACAGCATTGGTTAAATAGGTCGGATTTTCTAAAGGATGTGCTGAGTTTGCTCCGAAGAAACCACCACCGTTTGTACCAATATGTTTAATCGCAATAAAGGCAGCGGCGGGTCCGCGGGAAACTTCTACAGTATCTCCTTGTAAAGTGGTAATCGCATCTTTTCCTTCAAATGTCATGGGAGTTCCGCTAAAAACAAGAACGGTTGCTACAATTACAGAAAGCGGGAGTAAAATACGAGTACAGCTTTTGATGAAATAATTGTAGAAATTTCCCAGTTTTTCTGTGGTTCTCTCTTTCATTGCTGTAAAGACCATAGCAGCTGCGGCAATTCCGACTCCGGCCGAAACAAATTGTAAAAACATTAATAGCATTTGTGATAAATACGAAACACCACTTTCGCCTGAGTAATGTTGTAGATTGCAATTGACAACAAATGAAATGGCAGTATTAAATGCCAGATCTGGCGACATATTCGGATTATTATCGGGGTTTAGAAATAAGGAACCCTGAAACATTAGCACAAAAAAGCAAAGAAAGAACCAAATCATATTGATACTTAAAAGTACTTTAAGATGTTGTTTCCAGTTCATTTCTTCTGCCGGATTGATCCCGCATATTTTAAAGATAAATTTTTCAATTGGATTGAAAATCGGGTCAAGAAGCGTTTTATTTCCCAAGAAAACTTTAGCAATGTATTTCCCGAAAGGAATTGCTAAAACAATTGTCAGAATAAAAATGCCAATGACTCCTAATAATTCTGTATTCATAATTTTATTTTTTGTAAGATGTGAAATGTGAATCGTAAAAAGTGAGATGTGATTTGTAAATACATCTAACATTTCACTTTTTACATTTTACACAATTAAAATTTTTCGGGTTTAATTAATACGTAAACCAAATAGACGAAAACGGCGATAGAAACAATAAAGAGTGCTGTCATGATTTAGATTTTTTCAAAAAGTTCAATCGATTTAAAACAAATCGCAAAGAGTAGAACTGCCAGTGCGAGTAAAAAAAAGGTGATTAACATATAAATGATTTTAGATTTATGATTATTTGAGAAGTAAAATGTAAGTTGTGAAAAGTGAATGCAGACATCTTACAGTTCACAACTTACATCTCACATTATACTCCTGAAGCATTAACTTGTTTGATATATTCTGCTCTTAGTGTTTGCGGAAAAAGGTGAGAAATATTGCAGTGTCGCATTTCCATAAAAGAGGAAACCGAGAAAATGTACACGTTAGAAATAGCATTTTTAGTTTCGATACTTCCGGTAACCAATAGACGTTCAGCAAGTGCTAAACATTTTTTTGCCCGAACGATATTACCGGATATAATCGATTTTTTGGTAATTTCTGCGAACCGTTCGGCTTGTTTGTAGATGGTATTAACTTGATTTTTCATGAGAAGAATTTTTATGTTCTTCCTCCTTATGCCAAAAGATGTTCCGAAAATGGCGAAGTGTAGTTAAGGTGTTGTAAAATAAGAGGTTATTATTTTGTGCCAAAAATTGAGCACAAAAAAAGCCTATCAAAATGATAAGCTTTTATTAAAACGATAAGGTTTTATTCCTGCGAGGTTTTCAAAACCTTGTAGGTATCTATGTAAAACTTTAATATTTTGATATTAATTAAACCTACAAGGTTTTGTCCCGAAACTTCGGGATTGCAGGAGCCTAATCTATAAATTGTACTCTTCTATTTTGCGATACAAAGTCGCAATTCCAATTTCCAGCAATCTTGCTGTTTCTGCTTTATTCCCTTTGGTGTAATTTAAAACCTTCTGGATATGCAGTTTCTCAATACTCTGCATAGAAAAAGCAGACATTGATTTGGAAGTTTTTTCGGATTCCTGCTGCATTTCATACGGCAGAACATCTGGTGTTAAAACCGTATCACTCAAAATGACAGAACGTTCAATGATATTTTTAAGTTCACGGATATTTCCCGGCCAGGAATAATTTTCTAATTTCTGAATAAAATCATCTGAAACAGATAAAGTCTTTTTATTCGTTTTTTCAGAAAATTGTTTGACGAAAAAATGTACCAAAAGCGGAATATCTTTAACTCTTTCTTTTAATGAAGGCAATTTGATTTCGAAAATATTCAAACGAAAGTATAAATCAGAACGAAAACGGTGTTCATCACTTTCTAATTTTAAGTCTCTGTTTGTTGCTGCAATTAACCTGAAATTTGATTTTTTTGAAGTCGTTTCACCAACCGGAATGTATTCGCTGGTTTCTAAAACCCGTAATAGTTTAGCTTGTAATTCAATCGGCATTTCACCAATTTCATCTAAGAACAAAGTTCCGCCGTTAGCTTCTTCGATAAAACCTTTTTTGTCTTTTAATGCTCCGGTAAAAGCGCCTTGTTTATGACCGAAAAGTTCACTTTCTAAAATTTCTTTGCTGAAAGTACTGCAATTGAGCGCCACAAAAGATTTACCAATACGGTTACTATTTTCATGAATGGCCTGTGCAAAAACCTCTTTTCCTGTTCCCGTCTCACCGGTAAGCAATACAGTCGAATCGGTTTTGGCTACTTTTTTTGCTAAATCAATAACTTGCTCAATTGCTTTGGATTTTCCTATAATGGTATCAAACGAATATTTATCGCCAATTCTTTTCTCTAACTGTTGTACTTTTTTCTGCAATTGCACTTTTTCTACTGCTTTATAGAGAAGCGGAATAATTTTTTCATTGTCATCACCTTTTACAATATAATCAAAAGCACCGTTTTTCATGGCCTGAACGCCGTCGGGAATATTTCCGAAAGCGGTTAGTAAAATAATTTCCGTTACAGGAAAACTGCTTTTTATATTTTGCACAAAATCAACACCGTTTCCATCAGGTAATTTTACATCACACAAAACAACATCAATTTCTGTTTGCTCCAGTTTTTTAAAACCGGATTTTAAATCTTTGGCTTCAAAAACTTCGAATCCTTCAGATTTTACTATGCGTACCAAAAGGCTTCGTAGTTTTTCCTCGTCGTCTATAATTAATATTTTATGTGTCATTTGCAGATAAATCGAAATTCGAATTTTGAATACAAATTTAGGCTTAAAATCAGTTGACTTTTTGACTTAAAGGAAATTATTTACAGCATCTCCAATTTTAAAATATATTTAAAAAAAAGAAATGTATTTTTAGTTCGAAAATGAATCTCTAAATGTTATGCCAAAACGTATTCTACTTTTAATTGCAATAGTCTTTGTAAGTTTTGCTGGTTTTTCAAATGAAATCAAGAGTGATTCTACTAAATCAAAAACGATTTCATTTAAAATAAAATTAAAATCTGCTGCCAAAGTTGATATTATACCATCTCCTTTGAAGTATAACAAACATTTTGCTTATAGCTTTACGCTCGATGATGGTTACCGATCGGCTTATTTAACGGCTTTTCCTTTATTGAATGGAGGAAAAATTAGTGCTTCAAATACAAATGAATGGAAAATAGATCAGGGAGGAGATGGGACAGAATCGAAAGGACTTTTTTATTCTGACGGATTTGGAAATAAAATTCCTTTCAAATTGGCTTTGGCAATAAATGCGGGATCCCTCAGAAGTGAACCTTCGAATCGGGGTCATCTTTCATGGGAAGAAGTTCGCGAAATGAATAATGCAGGCTGGGATATTCTCAATCATAGTTTGCATCATGCTACAAAACACGGCACAAATTATCTGAGAGAAGTTACCGATAACACCAAATCAATTAAAGAAAATCTGAATTTTACCATGTCACATTTCGTAGTTCCTGGTGGCGAAGGGGATGAGAAGTATTATTTAGAATATGAAAATGAAGCGCTTAATAACGGATATCTTTCTGTGGCATCTTATTATGGTGCAGGACCGGTGTACAAAGTAAATTCAAAAGTAAATCTGGAGAAATTGATTTTAGCAAGAACTTTTGTGCAGAGTTCGCTAGATACAATTAGTTTTAAAACAATGGATCTCTATTTAAAAACAATAGATTCTCTTGTAAAACAAAAAGATCCTGTTTGGTTTAATGAATTTACGCACGGAACAGGGAATGGAAATCTCTGGGACTTAAGCATGCGTTTCCCGGATTTTAAATATTATATGACGGCACTTGCCAATAAATACGGAGTAAATGGAAATGATTCTGTCTGGATGGCGCCCTGGCAGGAAGTCTATGAATATATCTGGTTAAGAGACCGAATTAAAGTTGATTTTCAACAGAAAGATAAAGAGGTCAACGTTACCATTCAACTTCCCGAAATTCCTGAAACTTTCAGAAATCTTGATATTTCATTAAATATTAAGACTTCCTCAAAGTTCGAAATAGAATACAATGCGGATTTGAAAATAAAGAATGACGGAGAAACAACTCATAAACAGATTTTTATTCAAATAAATAAGTAGCTACAGATTGAAGTATTAAAAATAATTTTAGGCAATAAGAAATAATCCGGATAAATGTAAGAGGAGGTAAAAGACAGCTACCAATTTCCTTTTCTGGTTAATTTTCGTCATTTAGTACCATATATAATATTATAATTCTATTAACATTAGAAATAATTGGCATTCGTATAAATGACTTAATTTTGCATCTTAGCCTTATTTATATATGAAAAAACCAATTTCAGTCTCCATATTAGAGCTCGCGATAATCACTCAGGATAGCAACGCGACAGAAACATTTCAAAAAACAAAAGACATTGCCCAACTAGCCGACAAAATCGGATACAAAAGAATGTGGCTGGCAGAACATCACAATATGGCTCATGTTGCAAGTACAGCAACAGTAGTCTTAATAGGTTATATAGCAAGTCAGACGCAAAATATTCGGGTAGGTTCTGGCGGAGTTATGCTTCCCAATCATTCTCCTTTAGTAGTGGCCGAGCAATTCGGAACTTTAGAAACGCTTTATCCTAACCGAATTGATTTAGGATTAGGAAGAGCACCAGGAACAGATCAGCCAACTGCCGAAGCAATACGTAAAGATTTTTTTGAGCAGGCACAACGATTTCCGCAGAATGTAAGTAAGCTTCAGGAATACTTTTCAGAAGAAAACGCCACAGGGAAAGTCCGCGCATTCCCGGCAGAAGGTTTAAAAGTCCCAATCTGGATTTTAGGATCAAGTATGGATAGTGCCGCTTTGGCCGCAGCATATGGACTTCCGTATGCCTTTGCCGGACATTTTGCTCCGAAACTAATGATTCAGGCATTTGAGTTTTACAGAGAAAATTTTCAACCATCAGAATATTTGGATAAACCAAAAACAATGGCTTGTGTCAATGTAATTGCAGCAGATACAAACGAAGAGGCAGATCTTCTGTCTACAAGTTTGTACCAAATGTTTTTAAACTTAATCAGAAACGATCGTAAAGGATTGCAACCTCCGGTTCCATCACTAGATGACATCATGAATGAGCAGGAGCGTTTTCATGTGAATCAAATGACTGCCGGAACTTTTACAGGAAACAAAGAACAATTAGTAACCGATTTAAGAAAGTTTATCGATTACGCCAGAATTGATGAATTAATGGTAACCGGTCCAATTTTCGATCATCAGGCAAAACTTAAAAGTATCAAAATTACAAAAGAAGTAATAGACGCTTTAAATCAATAATAACGTATAAGCATAGTTTTTTAGACTATAATATATAAGTGAACAACCCGACAGTTTATAAAACGAGTCGGGTTTTTTCTTTTATACATATATATGTATAGTTTTTGTCTGGCAGAGCATCCTGAAGTTTCGGGAAGTCTTTTTGTCGCGATACGGGTTTTAGGGAGCCTGATCCGGCCAGGGAGCTGTTTTGAGAATATGTTTATGGATAAAACTTTGTGTCTTGGCGTCTTTGCGAGATTAAAAGCATAGTTTCGACGCTTTAAAATGTGTTTTTACATTTAAAAGAGGGCTAAACTTAAAAATCCATCAAAAATCACCTATGGAACCCTCCAAAAATAGCAGAACTGCACGGCAACTCAGAAAAACCGCACAGAGAACCAAGAAAAGTGCATTTGTAAAAATTACGTTATCAGCGAGTTAAGGAAAAGGCGTTATAAAACATGGAAAAAATGCAACAAAAAGTATTGTAAATGTAAATAAAGGTGGTACTTTTGCACCCGCAACAAGCAAAGGCGTTCACTGAAATACTGACAGGATGAGGGATTAGGTCTTTAGAGATAAA
>Ga0265780_10000581_pt1 | contig 55759 bp, 47 predicted proteins | sample P1T30metagenome_FD_192432 | JGI IMG/M metagenome (GOLD analysis project Ga0265780, IMG submission 192432) | Plant litter microbial communities from East Loma Ridge, Irvine, California - P1 T30 | ecosystem: Environmental > Terrestrial > Plant litter > Unclassified | place: USA: California... | reverse complement strand
CGCACGGCATGCGGCCGCCCGCCGCCCCGGGGAGCCGGCCGATGAGGGTGCTGCTGGTGGAGGACGACCCGATGATCGGCAGCGTGGTCCAGCATGCGCTGCGCGACGCCAGCTATGCGGCCGACTGGGTGGTCGACGGCGAGGCCGCGCTGACGGCGCTGCGCACCCTGGAGTACGGACTGGTCCTGCTCGACCTGAACCTGCCCCGCATCGACGGCATGGCCGTGCTGCGCTCGTTGCGCCAGGCGCGCAACGACGTGCCGGTGCTGGTGCTGACGGCGCGCGAGGCCACCGAGGACCGCGTGGCCGGCCTCGACGGCGGGGCCGACGACTACCTGGTCAAGCCGTTCGCGATGAGCGAGCTGCTGGCGCGGATGCGCGCCCTGACCCGGCGCAAGGAGGGCAGCGCCAGCCCGGTGCTCGGGAACGGCATCGTCGCACTCGACCCGGCCACCCACGAGGCCCGTACCGCGACGGCGGCGGTGCGCCTGACGGCGCGCGAATTCCCGCTTCTGCAGGCGCTGCTGGTGCGCCCGGGCGCCATCCTGTCGCGCGCGGAGCTGGAGCACCGCGTCTACGGCTGGGACGAGGAAGTCGAAAGCAATGCGATCGAATTCCTGATCCATTCGCTGCGCAAGAAACTGGGCAGCGAGACCATCAAGAATGTACGGGGCGTCGGATGGATGGTCGCGAAGGGCCGGTAGCGGCATCGCTGCGTTTCAGGCTGTCGCTGTGGATCTCGACGGCGATCCTGCTCGGCGCCGCCGTGGCCGGCCTGTATTCTTACGTCGACGCCACCAGCGATGCCCACCACGACCAGGACACGCAACTGCGCCAGGTCGGCTACCTGATCAGCAGGCTCGATGCCGTTCCGACCTCGCCGATGGCGCGCGAACGGATCGGCGATGTCGATTTCGATGCGCGGCTGGTCGTGCGCTTCATCGACGCACCCGGCATGCCCGTGCCGGAACCGGAACGGCCGCCGCATTTTTCGCCTGCCCTGCCCGACGGCCTGCAGACCGTGACCAGCGGCAGCGAGACCTGGCGCGTCTTCATCCGCACCAACGCCAGGGGCGTGCGCGTAGCGGTAGCGCAGCAAACAGCGGTGCGCGACGCGGCGGCGCGCGCCAACGCCCTGCGCGCGGTGACGCCGGTCCTGTTCCTGGGGCCGCTGCTGGTACTGATGGTGACGCTGCTGGTGCGCACCATGTTCCAGCCGCTGCAAAAGCTTGCCGCGCAACTGCGCGAGCGACCGGAACACGACCTCGGGGAGCTCGACCGGGCCGCACTGCCGTCGGAAGTCTGGCCTTTCGTGGCCGAGATCAACAAGCTGATCGGCCGCACGGTGCGCGCGCTGTCGCTGCAGCGGCGCTTCATCGCCGACGCCGCGCACGAGCTGCGCTCGCCCATGACCGCGCTGTCGCTGCAGGCGGAACGGCTGGCGGCCAGCGACATGCAGGGCGAAGCGCGGGAACGGCTGGGCGCCCTGTCGGCAGGCCTGGCGCGCACCCGCATCCTGCTCGACCAGTTGCTGACGCTGGCGCGCACCCAGGAGTCGGGCAATGGCCGGCTGGCCCAGGTACCCCTGAAGAAGATTATCCAGGAATGCCTAGAAGACCTGGTGCCGCTGGCCGAAGCCAGGGCGATCGACCTGGGCGTGGTGGGCGACGCCGATCCGACCGTCGCCGGGCACGCCGTGGATATCGCCATCCTCGTGAAAAACCTGGTCGACAACGCCATCCGCTATACGCCCGAGGGCGGCCGCATCGACATCAGCGTGACCGAGGCCGGCGGCCGCGTCGTGCTCGACGTCGACGATACCGGCATCGGCATCCCCGAGGAAGAACGGGAGCGCGTGTTCGATCCCTTCTACCGCGTGCTCGGCAACGGCGAGATCGGCTCCGGCCTGGGCCTGGCCATTACCGCCTCGATCGCGCACCAGGCCGGCGCCGGCATTGCGCTGCTGGACAGGCCCGACGGCATGCGGGGGCTGCGTGCGCGCGTGACGTTTCCGGCGGCGCGTTGAACATGCCGGCCTCACGGCCACGGCAGCAAGGCCATGGCGCCGCCCGGGCTGCCGGTCAGCCGAACAGGCCATGCAGATACCATCTCGGCGCCTCCTCCTCGCCTGACCCCACAATCCGCTCCCGATACACCCAGTACAAGGTGTGATCCTGCCCCTCCGCCACAAAATAATCCCGCGTCTGCGTCTGGCTCCACCAGCCCGCCTCGATCCGTTCCGCCACCGACGCCATCTTCAGGGGCGATCCATAGAACGGCCGGTGATTGCGCATCAGCAGCGCAATCGGCTTGGCCAGAATCCAGGTCGGCCGCGCCAGGCTTTCCACGTCAGGTGGCATCTGCGCCGCGCGCACCGTTTCGCGCACCTTTTCCTGTACCGGCACCCAGCTGTTCGCCACCTCGGGCCGATAGTCAGCCTGCGGCAGTGCCTGCAGCACATTCTCCGGCCCCAGGCGCGCGATCAGGAGTTCGAACATGCGCAGGCGGTCTTCCTCGCTGCCGCCCGGCTCGGGAAACAGCGATTCGTTCGGCGGCGCCATCGGCTGCACCTGGCTGGCATCGAGCACCAGCGCGATCACCGGTGCTTCCAGGGTCAGCTTGGCCAGGCGCTCGCGCAGCAGGCGCACCAGGTGCTCGTCGCGCCAGGTGGCCTCGGCCAGCGCAATCTCGACCGGCGTGGGCGGGCGCGCCACCCGGCCGCGCTCGTGTTCGAGCAGCAGCGTGATGCGTTCCACCGCCAGTTGGTGCGCGCACAGCCAGCCCGTGAGTTGCTGCACCAGGCGTTCGGCGCCCATCAAGCATTCCTCGGCATTTTCCAAGCGGTCGAAGAGTTCGATCTTTGCGTGAAAGCTGGTGGGCGCCTCGACCCACTCGAACAATTCGGGCGCCATGCCATAGGCGGCGTCGAGCATGTCGAGCAGTGCGCGACCGCAGCGCCGCTGCAGGCCGGGGCGCGGCAGGCGGCGCATGGCGCCCAGGCTGAAGCAGCCGATGCCTTCGAACCAGGTGGCAAACGAACGCGCCGGCGGCGGCAGGCTGGCGGGCAAGCTGTCGAGCCGGCGCGTGAGCGATTCGATGCGCATGGCGCGGCCGGCGCGCCGGCGCGCCAGCATCCAGGCGCCGCGTGCGGTAGGGGCGCAGCTGAGCACGCCGGAGTAGCCGAGCGCACGCAAACTGGCGCGCACGCGCCGGCACAGTGCGCGGATGCCGCCGAACAGGCGCAGGCTGGCGCCGATGTCGATCAACAGGGTCGATTCCTCGGCCACCGCCACCAGCGGCGTGTACTGCAGTAGTGCCAGCGCCGCCGTGTTCAGGGCTTCGGCCTCGCGCTCGGGCGAGCGCACGTGCAGGCGCGCGTCCGGCATCAACATGAGCACCCCGCCGCGGCGCATGCCGGGTGCTACCCCGGCAGCGCGTGCTGCGGGAGAGGCTGCCAGCACGCGCTCCTGCTCGAGCACGACGCTGCCGGCGTCATTGCACCAGTTCGGGCTGAAGACCTCGAGCGGTAATTGGTGCAGGTGCAGGCCGATCCACAAGCGCATGTCGTTGAAGCAAAGTTGGGGTGAGTGGCAGGAACAGCGGCGCGTCGCGCTGCGGTCCCCGGCGTTTGACGAAGCCGACGTCGAGTCCGCCGGCGGCGGGCCGCAGCGACAGGCGCAGCGGCGCCGGCGACGAGTCTTGCGCGGCGGCGAGCGGGCGCATCATGAAGAACAGGGTTTCGCCGCATTGCGCCGCCAGGTGCAGGCGGCGCAGGCTTTCGCCGCGCACGTGGTTGGCCCAGAACAGCAGCGCGCCGCAGCTGCCGCTGCGCAGTACCTGCTCGGCCGCCCACAGCGCGTCGTTGGTGCGCGTGCTGCGCAGCCAGACGAGTTGCGAAGGCGGCAGGCCGAGGGCGGCCAGCGCCAGCGCCTGCGGCGGGTGCGGCGGCTGCAGCAACACGATGCGGCGCGATGCAGCCGCCACCAGGGCCGGGCGCAGCAGGCGCATTTCGCCGATGCCGGGCTGTTGCAGGAGCAAATCGATCAGGGTGCCGGTAGGCCAGCCGCCGCCCGGCAACTGCTTCGACAGCACCGGGTGCCCGGTATCGACGCAGCGCGTATTGGAGCGTGCCAGTTGCGAGGCCCGCCATAGCGAAGGATGCAATTCTTCCGGTGAAGCATTGTTTTGTAAGGAAGACATGATTACGGGTAATGCAAAAATACTGGATGGATATACAGTACTAGTTCGTTCAGCTTTTGGCAAGATGTGTATAGTCTGTCTATGTAGGATTTCACCTTGTTCTTGTGTACGCTCAAGCGGGCCTACTCTTTGTGGCCTTGGCCAGGCAATCCATCCGACCCGCAGCAAAAGGTGAAATAATGGCAGTTTGCTTATTACTCTTCTGGCAATGACCGTCAATCTCTTCCATTCACAGTACACAGCACTGAGCAAGGGCCAGCCATGACCACCATGCAATTGGTCGGCGCCATACTGTTCGCCTGCGCCCTGATTCATACCTTCTCCGCCAAGGGTTTCGAGGTGCTGGCCCACCGCCACCCGCGTCATGCCGGACTGTTCCATTGGCTGGGCGAGGTCGAGGTCGTGTTCGGCTTCTGGGCGTTCGTCCTGATCGCCGCCATGGCCTTCGTGTCCGGCCCGGACAGCGCGGTCGACTATGCCGAGTCGCGCCACTACACCGAGCCGCTGTTCGTGTTCGTGGTGATGGTGATCGCGGCTTCGCGGCCCATCCTGGATGCCGTGCGCTCCCTGCTCGCCACGGTCGCGCGCCTGGTGCCGGTGCGCACTGAAGTCGCGCTGGCCTGGCTCGGCCTGGCCCTGGTGCCGCTGGCCGGTTCCCTGATCACCGAGCCGGCCGCGATGACGCTGGCGGCGCTGATGCTGGCGCCCCAGGTGTTCCGGCCCGGCATACCGGAGCCGTTGAAGTATGGCGCGCTGGGCGTGCTGTTCGTGAACGTTTCCATCGGCGGCACCCTGACCTCCTACGCCGCGCCGCCGGTGCTGATGGTGGCGTCCACCTGGGGCTGGGACAGCGCCTACATGTTCACCCACTTCGGCTGGCGCGCGGCCGTGGCCATCTTCATCAACGCCACCGTCATCACCCTGCTGCTGCGCAAGCACATGCGCCCGAACGCCGCGTCCGGCGACAGCGCAGGAAAGGTGCCGCTGAAAGTCTCGCTGGTGCACCTGGCCTTCCTGGCGGCAGTGGTGCTGCTGGCCCACCATCCGGTGCTCTTCCTCGGCCTGTTCATGCTGTTCCTTGGCTTTACCCAGGCTTACCAGCGCTACCAGGACCCGTTGATTTTGAAGGAAGGCCTGCTGGTCGGCTTCTTCCTGGCCGGCCTGGTGGTGCTGGGCGGGATGCAGCAATGGTGGCTGCAGCCGGTCGTTTCCAGCCTGGGGCCGACCGCCCTGTTCTTCGGCGCGCTCGGGCTGACGGCGATTACCGACAACGCCGCCCTCACCTATCTCGGCTCGCTCATCGCGGGCCTGTCGGAGCAAGCGCAATACATGCTGGTGGCGGGCGCAGTGGCCGGCGGCGGCCTGACCGTCATCGCGAATGCTCCGAACCCGGCCGGCGCGGCCCTGCTCAAGCATGGCTTTGCCGACGAATCGATCAACGCGCTCGGTTTGCTGGGTGGCGCGCTCGGGCCGACCGCTGTGGCAGCATTGCTTTTCCTGATCTAAGGAGCACCCATGGACGACACCGTATTGATCGGCAAGACCGGCACCATCGAACGCTGCTGCCGGCGCGCCCGCGAAGAGTACGAAAAGGACCCGACCACCTTTGTCGGCGACATCACGCGCCAGGACGCCGCCACGCTGAACGTGATCCGCGCCTGGGAAGCGGCGGTCGAGATGGGAGACTACGTGATTGCCGACGCCGGGCTGGGCGATCCGCACGACGAGCGCGAGGTGATTGCCCTGCTGGCCGAGCATGGCTGGATCGAGGCGACGCTCGCCGAAGACCTGAAGCGCACCGGCGAATTCTGCCGCGCCGAGTGGGATCACCAGGCCGCGCCGCTGCCGGCGCTGGTGACCATCATCAAGCGCGGGCTGGACGACTTCGGCGCCTACAGCCAGGCGCTGGTGGCGCGCGCCGGGGCGGCCTCGGCTTAATCCACGTTCGGGGCCAGGGCCGCATACCAGTCGGCATATGGCGTGTTGGTGGCCATGCGGCGGTTGAAATCCGGCGCGCCGTCGGTCCACCATACCGGCCCGCGTTCGCCCAGCGCGCGCTTGGCTGCATCGACTGCCGAGCGGGCCGCGCGCTCCGCGTCGGTATCGCCCGCCTTCTTGGCGATGCCCACCTGGCGGCGTGCGCGCATCAACTGGTCGACCAGTTCCTGCCGCACGTCCGGTGCAAGACCGGGATTGCTGGTGCGCCAGAGGCGGCCCGAGACCGCGAAGTAACGGCCGTCGGGCGTGGTGGGATATTGTCGGGCATTCGGCATGGCCTTACTATACCGAAGCAGGACGCATCCCCGCGTACGCATGCACTATCCCGGCGAATCGGCATCCATTCCCAAGCCGGGGTCAGACCTGGCCCCGGCGCTTGAATGTCACGCTCCGCAAGCCTTAGAAATTCACCTTGAACTGCGCGCCCAGCGTGCGCGGTTCGTTCACGATGCCGGTCAGGTTGTCGAAGTCGATTGCGCCGACCACCTGCACACGGTCGGTGATGTTGCGTGCGAACGCAGCGACTTCATATTTCCCGTCCTGCCACTTGTAGCCGACACGCAGGCCGCCCTCGACCAGCGGGCGCGCCTTGTACTCTTTCGCCTCGTACAGGAACATGTTGTACGAGGTGCGGTAGGACCAGTCGGTGTAGGCGAAGAAATCGCCGTTCGCCAGCGGCGTGGTGTACGACAGCGTGAAGTTGGTCTGCCACTTCGGCGCGCGCGGCAGCGGGTTGCCGTCGATGCGCACCGTGCCCGGGAAGGGGCCGACCGGGTTCGTCACCGTGCAGCCGGCCAGCCCGCCGGTATTGGCGAAGTTGCCGCACTGCTGGACGAACAGGGAGGCGTCCTTGATCTCGGTGTCGTTGTAGCTGGTGCCGAAGGTCATGCGCAGCGAGTCGGTCAGCACCGCCTGGAAGTCGAGTTCGACGCCCTGGCCGGTAACCTTGTCCGCATTGATCAGCTGGTTCATGTTGATCACGCCGCTGCCGGCGGTCAGCTGCTTGTCCTTCACGCGGTACTGGAACACGCTGGCCGACATGCGCGCGCGGCGGTCGAACAGTTCCTGCTTGATGCCGGCCTCGAACGACAGCACTTTCTCGGCGTCGGCGAACGAGGGCCGGTCGGCCAGGCCGTTCAGGCGGCCCTGCATGCTCGGCGCGCGGTAGCCGGTGGCGATGCGGGCGAACAGGTTGGTGTTCTTGTCGAGCGCATAGGTGCCGCTCAGGTCCCAGCTGACGTTGTTCGAATCTTCGTTGATGAAGAAGGGGCCGGCCGTGGTGGCTTCCACGCGGCGCGCCGAGAAGTCCTTCTTGTCGCTCGTGTAGCGCAGGCCGCCGCGCAGCTTGAGCTTGTCGGACACGGTGTAGTTCAGCGAGCCGAAGGCGGCCCACGAGGTCGTGGCCTGGTCCTGGGTTGCGTAGAACGGGTTCTGCGGATTGCCCGGCGCCAGCGAATCGAAACCGATGCTGTCGATGCGGATGTCTTCATTGAAGTAGAACAGGCCGCCGATCCACTGCAGTGGGCCGGCGCCATTCGACTCGACGCGCAATTCCTGGGTCAGCTGCCTGTGGTTCGGCAGCAGGTCGGCCGTCTCGACGACGAAGGGAATGTAGCCGGGACCCATCGGCTGGGCATACACGGCGCCGTAGCCGCCATCGACGTCGGCGCGGCTGTAGAACTCGGCGCTTTCGTAGCCGGTGATCGAGTGCAGCGTCAGGTTCGGCAGGTTCCAGCGCATGCGCAGGTTGGCGCCTTTCGTCTTCAGCGTCTGCTTGTTGATGCCGTCGGTCGGATAGGTATCGTAGTCGAAGCCGTCGACCAGGTCGCTGGTGCCGGGCTTGATGATGTTCGCGCGGAACAGGGTCGCGTTGTTGTCGAGGTCGCGCGCATGGAGGTTCAGCAGCGCGCTGAATTCCTTGTTCGGCTGGACCAGCACCTGCAGGCGGCCGGCGTTGTCGTGGTAGCCCTCGAGGTCGCGGGTGCCGGTAGGACGCGGGTTGTGCACGCGGTCGTCGCGGTTCTGCGATTGCAGCGATACGCGAGCCGCCACCGTGTCGCTCATGGGCAGGTTGAACGCGCCCTCGGCATTCTTCGCGCCGTAGTTGCCGACGCCCAGGCTCAGGTAGCCCTCCTGCTTGAACACCGGCTTGACCGAATCGAACTTGATCACGCCGGCGGGCGAATTGCGTCCGAACAGCGTGCCTTGCGGGCCGCGCAGCACTTCGATCTGTTCGACGTCGAAGACCGGGAAGCCCTTCAGCATCGGGCTTTCCTGCACGATGTCGTCGACCACCAGGCCCACCGGCTGCGAGGCGTTCAGGTCGAAGTCGGTATTGCCCTGGCCGCGGATATAAAAGCGCGGGAAGGAACGGCCGTAGTCGGATTCCACGTTCAGGCTGGGCGAACGGCCGGACAGGAAACGGATGTCCTGGCCGCCGGCGGTGAAGGTCGTCAGCTTGTCGCCGCTAATGGTGGTGATCGCCATCGGCACGTCGCGGATGTTTTCGGCGCGGCGCTGGGCCGTCACGATCACCACATCGAGGCGCTGGCCGCTTCCTTCCGCCACGGTCTGCGCCACCGGCGTTTCCGGCGCCACCGCCGTTTCCTGGGCGAGCGCGGCTTGCAGGGGAAAGGCGGAAATGACAGCCAGGCATGCCAGCGTGCGGGCATGGGGAAGTGAGGAATGCGGCTTCAGGCGTTTCATGCGGTTCCTTGTCGGCGACGATGGACCGGGGGCCATGTACGCAAGAAGCGCGGCGGCGCACGATCTGCATCTAGTGGTTGTGTAAAGACATCATTTTAATGACACCGTATCTTCTCTTTTGAGAAATGTTTTCAAAATGATGCTTTTTCGCACGGTTGTGCGGAAACGCTTGCATTCGCTGCGTTTCCGGTCTACTTCACACTACGCAAGGCATCCGCCACGCCGGGGTAACGAAAGACAAAGCCTTCCTGCTGCAGGCGCTTTGGTACCACGCGCTGTCCTTCCAGCAGCAAATCGGCCTGTTCGCCAAGCGCCAGCCGCATTGGCCAGCCCGGGGTCGGCAGCAGGCAGGGCCGGCGCCAGATGCGGGCGGCCGCCTGGCTGAAGCCGAGCTGCGTCACGCATTCCGGGGCGGTGAAATTGCTCACGCCAGCCCCCGGTACGCCGCTTTCCTCCAGCGCCAGCCGCCAGCGGTGCGCCATGCCGCGCACCACATCGTCGACGTGGATCCAGGACAGCCATTGCCTGCCGCTTCCCAGCCTGCCGCCCAGGCCCAGCAGGATCGGCAACAGCATCATCGGCAGCGCACCGCCCCTGCCCAGCACCAGGCCAAAGCGCATGCATTCCACCTGCGTGCCGTGTGCGGCAGCGGCGCCGGCCGATTGCTCCCATTCACGGCACAAGTCCGACATGAACACCGGCTGCGGCGGTGCGCGCTCGTCCAGTTCCGTGTCGTCGCCGATGCGCTGGATGCCGTAGTAGCCGATGGCAGACGCCGACAGCATCAGGAAGGGTTTGTGTTCGGCGCGCGCGATCCACTCGACCACCTGCCCGGTCAGGCCGATGCGGCTGCGGCGCAGGGTCGCCTGGCGCTGCGCCGTCCAGCGCCACCCCAGGATGCGGGCGCCGGCCAGGTTGACGACGACATCGACGCGGGAGGTTGGCGCCAGCTCCTGCATCGAGGTGATGCAGCGCACCCTGCCCTCGAACATCCAGGCCGCCCCTTTCGGCTGGCGGGTCAGCGCAATCACGTCGTGACCGTCCTGCAGCAGTGCGCGCACCAGGCGCTGGCCGACAAACCCCGTCGCGCCGGTGACGAGCACGGTGCGCCGCTTGTCGTCGAACGACACCGGCGCCGCCTGCGTGCCGGCCCGCGCCAGCCGCCATGCAGCCCATCCATCGCGCAGGCCCGAAACGCCAACGCCCACGCCGCACAAGGCCAGGAACACGCTGAGCCAGCCCTGCGGACTCCACACCAGCGCCGTCGGCTCCGCATGCCAGCCCGGAAAATTCATCGCCAGCAGCGTGATGAAGGCGCCGCCGTTGATCGCCAATACCGTATGCGTCACGCGCTCGGTGGCCGGCAGCAGGCGGGTGCGGTCCTCGACCACGAAGTCCCACAGCGTGAGCACGATTTCCACACCGAAGATGGCCAGCAAAGCCACGGCAAACACGCCATGCCACTCCCAGTACGCCAGCCCGATGAACAGCAGCGCATAGATCAGGGCGCGGATTGCGTGGATGCTGAGCTCCAGCCGCGCGCCCGGTTTCTGCGGCAGCGCTTCGGTGAGTTCGTGGTGATACAGCGTGTCGAAGGCGCCGAGGCAGCCTTGCGCCGCCATCAGCTGCAAGGCCAATACATGGGTGTTCATGCCGTCACCGTCCCCCGGTCATGGCGCCACAGCCAGAACAGCGGCGGCAGCATCACGGCCAGCGCCGCGATATCGACCCAGACGTGCGCCCAGCAGGCGGCGCGCAGCGACACAATGATGTCCTGCGGCGCCCATACCACGAGGCCGATCATGAGCCACAGCCAGACCTGCGGCTGGCGCAGGCGGTCGGCCAGGTGGATCAGGGCGATCATCCACAAGGCCATCAATTGCACCGTTGGCCCGAACAGCGAGATCCACCAGGTCTGCAAATCGCGTGCCCCCGCCGGTGCACCATTTGCCCAGAAGGCGGCTTCGATACTGGCGTGGTAGGCATCGAGTACCGGCGCCGTCGCCATCCACGGCAGCACGGCGCCCACCAGCACGTGGGCGATCGACACCAGCAGCAGCCAGCGGATCAGCCATCCGCGTAAAGTCATGTTCATGCCGCGCTCCTATTTGAGAAAGGGACTGCCGATGCTGCAGGTATCGCCGTCGCAGTCCTGCGGCAGGCGGATGCCGAGGCGGCGCGAAATCGCATAGCGGTGCCGCGCAAACCAGCGGTAGCAGCGCGCCAGCAGCGGCCGCAGGAAAGGAATCCGCAAGGGCCAGACCATCCAGCCGCGCCCGACCAGGGTGTAAGCCGCCAGCATGCTGTCGATGCCCACCAGCACCCGGCCGTCAAGCGTGCGCGCATGCAGTTCGCGGTTCAGCGCCGCCATGTCCGCACCGAGGAATGCCGGGTCGAATCCGGGCTGGGTGATGTCGACGAACGCCAGGTGGCCGGCCGTGTTCCACCGCTTCAGCTTCAGCATGGAGGCCACGCAGAACGGGCAACGGCCATCGAAATACAGGGTCAGGGTGTTCATGCCGGCTCCTTGTCGTTCGGTCCGAGGAAGCGCGCCACCTTGCCGCCCATCTTGACGAAGCGCTGCAGGGTCTGCGGCGACAGGTGCTGGTAATCCTGGAAGGTGGTGCTCAGCATCTCCAGGAAGTCGAGCACGGTCTGCATGCGCGCCAGCGTGGCGGCGTCGAGCTGCTCGTCCTGGGTGCCTTCGATGGCGCACTCGCGCAGTACGCTCAGGGTCGGGTCGATCTCGCGCCGCTTGCGCTCTTCCAGGATCACGCGGAAGATTTCCCACACATCCTGCAAGGCCACGAAATGGTCGCGCCGGTCGCCCAGCACGTGGGTCACGCGCACCAGCTTCCAGCTTTGCAGCTCCTTCAGGCTGTTGCTGACGTTCGAGCGCGCCACGCCCAGGGTGTCGACGATGTCGTCGGCCGCCAGCGGACGCTCGGCCAGGTAGAGCAGCGCGTGGATCTGCGCCACGGTGCGGTTGACGCCCCAGCGGGTGCCCATCTCGCCCCAGTGCAGGATGAACTTTTGTTCGGTCGTGCTGATATCCATGATTTTCTCTCTTTTCTGTTATGACAGAAATTAAAGAACAAACAGAAGATAAAGTCAACGAGATTCGGCAAGCGCGCGCAGCCGTCCCCAAGGCTGGCCTCGCGTGCGCCACTCATGGTCGAACTGGTATCATTCGCGTTTTCCGGACCCCGACGCTGTCCGACAGCGCGCACGTCCCTCACCCTACAGAACACCAAGAATGACTACACCAACCCAACTGCCAGGCTTCTGGAGCCGGCTGTCGCTTGCCTTCAGCGCCTTTTTCAAAGCCGCCGGCGACGCCGAATTTGCCGCGCGCGTGCGCGATGACCAGGTTGGCCCCGTGGCCGCGCCTGCTCCGGCCCCTGTGCCGACGCCTGCCCCCGCGCCTGTCGCGCCTGCCCCAACGCCGCTGCGCGTGAACACGCCCGAATCGGCCCTGCAGCTCCTGACCCTGCTGCAGCGCGAAGCGCGCCTGATCGACTTCGCCAACGAAAACCTGGCCAGCTATGCCGACGCCGACATCGGCGCGGCCGCGCGCGTGGTCCACGAAGGCTGCGCCCGCGTGTTGAAGGAACACTTCACCATCGCCCCGGTCCGCACCGAAGCCGAAGGTGCGCGCGTCACGCTGGAAGAAGGTTTTGACGCTGCCAGCGTGCGCCTGACCGGCAACGTGGTCGGCAAGGCGCCATTCAAGGGCACGCTGAGCCACCGCGGCTGGCGCGCCACGGATGTACGCCTGCCGCAGCTGGCCAAGGAACACGACGCCAGCGTCATCGCCCCGGCCGAGGTGGAACTGTGAGCGCCCGTTACGCCATCGGCATCGACCTGGGCACGACGCACAGCGCCCTGTCCTATGTCGACCTGGAAGCCAGCGACGGCGAAAAAACCGCGCACGGCGTGCTGCCGATCCCGCAACTGAGCGCCCCCGGTACCGTCGAGGACCTGCCGCTGCTGCCGTCTTTCCTGTACCTGCCGCACCCGGACGAACTGGCGCCGGGCGAACTGGCCCTGCCATGGTCGACTGAAGGTGAGACGGCTGTCGCCGGCGAAATGGCGCGCAGCCGCGGCGCCACCACGCCGATCCGCCTGGTCTCCAGCGCCAAGAGCTGGCTGTGCCATCCTGGCGTCGACCGCCGCGCCGCCATCCTGCCGTCGGACGCGCCGGAAGAAGTCGCGCGCGTCTCGCCACTGGAAGCCTCGACCCGCTACCTGCAGCACCTGCGCCGCGCCTGGGACCACGCCCATCCGGAAGCGCCGTTCGACCAGCAGCAAGTGACCGTGACGATTCCCGCATCGTTCGACCCGGGCGCGCGCGAACTGACGGCCGAAGCCGCACGCAACGCCGGCTATGCCTCGGCGACGCTGCTCGAAGAACCGCAAGCGGCCCTGTACAGCTGGATCCAGGGCAGCAACGGCGCCTGGCGCAAGCAGGTCAAAGCCGGCGACATCGTGCTGGTGGTGGACGTGGGCGGCGGCACCAGCGACTTTTCGCTGATCGCCATCCTCGAAGTTGACGGCAAGCTGGAACCGCACCGCGTGGCCGTGGGCGACCACATCCTGCTCGGCGGCGACAACATGGACCTCGCATTGGCCCACCTTGTGGCGCGCAAGCTGGCCGCCAACGGCACGCAACTCGACGCCTGGCAGATGCGCGCCCTCACCTACGGCTGCCGTGGCGCGAAAGAACACCTGCTGGCCGACCCGAACGCCACCACCTGGCCAATCGTGGTGCCGAGCCGCGGCTCGAAACTCATCGGCGGCTCGATCCGCACCGAACTTACGCGCGAGGAAGTCACGGCCTTCATCACCGACGGTTTCTTCCCGCGCGTGGAAGCCGGCGCCCGCCCGGCCACGCGTACCCGTGCCGGCCTGACGCAGCTCGGCCTGCCGTATGCGCAGGACGCGGCCATCACCAAGCATTTGAGTGCCTTCCTGGCGCGCCAGGCCGGCGCCACCGCCGAACTCGAAGGTTTCGCGGGCCGCGTGTCGGCCGAGCACAGCTTCCTGCACCCGAGCGCGGTGCTGTTCAACGGCGGCGTGTTCAAGTCCAGCATCCTGTCGCAGCGCGTGATGGATACCATCAACGACTGGCTCTACATGGAAGGCGCGGAACCGGCGCGCATGCTCGAAGGCGCCGACCTCGACCTGGCCGTCGCCCGTGGTGCGGCCTACTACAGCTACGCGCGTCGCGGCGGCGGCGTGCGCATCCGCGGCGGTACGGCGCGCTCCTATTACGTGGGCGTGGAATCCTCGATGCCGGCGATCCCCGGCATGGAGCCGCCGATCCAGGCCCTGTGCGTGGCGCCGTTCGGCATGGAAGAAGGCAGCGAACTCGAACTGCCGGGCCAGGAATTCGGCCTGGTGGTGGGCGAGCCGGTGCACTTCCGCTTCTTCGGCTCGACCACGCGCCGGCAGGACCAGATCGGCGACGTGCTCGATTTCTGGGGCCCGGACGAGCTGCAGGAAATGAACGAGATCCAGGCGACCCTGCCGGCCGAAGGCCGCACGCCGGGCGACGTGGTGCAGGTGAAGCTGCATGCGCTGGCGACCGAGGCGGGCACGCTGGAACTGGCGGCGCTGTCGCCGGAAGGCCAGCGCTGGAACGTCGAGTTCGACGTGCGTAACACTGCTAGCCAGTAAATCAGCAGTGAAACCCTGGCTGGTCAGCATCGACCTCGGCACCACCAACACGGTGCTGGCTTATGCGGCGCCCGGCGCGTCCGAGGTCGAACTGTTTTTGATCGACCAACTGGTCGCGTCGGGCGAAGTGGCTGGCGCGCCGCTACTGCCGTCAAACCGCTACCATCCAGCTGAGGGTGAACTCGCTCCCGGCGAACTGCAGCTGCCCTGGCTGCAGGACGACGTAGCCGGCGTGGCGCAGGTTGCCGTCGGCCGCCTGGCGCGTACTCTCGGCGCCGCAACACCGGGCCGGCTGGTGGCCAGCGCCAAGAGCTGGCTCTCGCATCCCGGCGTCGACCGCATGGCGGCTATCCTGCCCTGGGGCGCCGAGGCCGACGTGCCCAAGGTCTCGCCAGTGGCCGCCAGCGCCAGCTACCTGGCCCACCTGCGCGCCAACTGGAATACCCGTTTCCCCGCCCAGCCGCTCGAACAACAGGAACTGGTACTGACCGTACCGGCCTCGTTCGACGAAGGCGCACGCGCGCTGACCCTGGAAGCGGCCCGGCTGGCGGGCCTGCCGCATCTGCGCCTGCTGGAAGAACCGCAGGCCGCCCTGTACGACTGGCTGTACCGCCACCGCACCACCCTCAGCGAAGAACTGGCGCAGACACGCCTGGTGCTGGTGGCCGACGTCGGCGGCGGCACCACCGACTTCAGCCTGGTCAAGGTTGAACTGATTGATGGCGAGCCGGCCCTCACCCGCATCGGCGTCGGCAACCACCTGATCCTCGGCGGCGACAACATGGACCTGGCGCTGGCCCACCTGGTCGAGGCACGCATGAACGAAGCGGCCGGCGACGCTCCTGGAAGCAATGCGCCGCGCGAGCGTTTGTCGGCCGCGCGCCTGGCCCAGCTGACCGAACGCTGCCGCGCCGCCAAGGAGCAGTTGCTGGCGCCCGATGCGCCGGAGCTTGTCAGCGTCACCCTGCTCGGCTCCGGTTCGCGCCTGATCGGTGGCAGCCGTAAGGCCGACCTGCGCCGCGACGACATCGAGCGCGTGGTGCTGGATGGCTTCTTCCCCCTCAACGAAGAACAGGAAGGCGCACGGCGCGCCCGTGCCGGCATCGTCGAATTCGGCCTGCCGTATGCCAGCGATCCGGCCGTCACGCGCCATTTGGCCGGCTTCCTGCATCAGCACGCGGCGGCGGCGCGCGCAGCGCTCGGCCTGCCCGACGACGACGAGCGCTTGCCCGTACCCGACACCCTGCTGCTGAACGGCGGCGTGTTCCGTGGCGCGGCGCTGGCCGAGCGCCTGGCCACGGTGCTGGCGCAATGGCGTGGGACGCCGCTCACGGTCCTGCACAACGAGAACCCGGACGTGGCCGTGGCGCGCGGCGGCGTCGCTTATTCGCTGGCGCGCCAGGGCCAAGCGCCATCCATCGAAAGCGGCGCGGCGCGCAGCTACTACCTGCTGCTGGAAGGCGAACGTGCCAGCGGCGGCGCCCTGCGCGCGGTCTGCCTGCTGCCGCGCGGGACGCCTGCTGCCACCGAAGTCCTGCTGCATGAACGCACGTTCGCGCTACGTTTGGGGCGCCCGGTGCGCTTCCACCTGGTGTCGACGATTGCCGATGCCGGCGCAGCGCCGCAGCCGGGCGTGCTGGTCGACCTGCCACCCGGCGACGTGGTGCGCCTGCCGCCGATCGCCACCGTGCTGCGCGCCGCACCCGGCGCCGCGGCCCTGAGCGACATCCCGGTGCAACTTGCGGCGACGCTGAGCGAAGTCGGTTCGCTGGAAGTGCATTGCGTGGCCGCCGATGGCCAGCGCTGGCAGCTGGCTTTCCAGTTGCGCGAAGCCGAAGGCGGCGACATCCTGGAAGCGCCGGAAGAGGAAACACTGCCGCCGCAACTCGGCGCCGCCATCGAGAAGATCGACCGCATCTTCGGCACCCGCTCGAAGCAGGTCGACACCAAGGAAGTACGCCAGCTGCGCGCCAGCCTGGAACACCTGCTGGGCCGGCGCGAGGGCTGGGCCACGCCGCTGCTGCGCCGTTTGTTCGACGCCTTGATGGAGCGCGCCAAGGGACGGCGCCGCTCAAGCGAACACGAACGCGCCTGGCTGAACCTGGCCGGCTACAGTTTGCGCCCCGGCTTCGGCCACCCGCTCGACGGCTGGCGCATCGAGCAGTTGTGGGCCATGTTCGAGAACGGCGTGCAGTACCACAAGGACAGCCAGGTGCGCGCCGAGTGGTGGACCCTTTGGCGCCGCGTGGCCGGTGGCCTCGACACCGAGGCGCAACTGCGTCTGCTTGACGACTTTGCGTTCAACCTGCAGGCCGATGCGTCCGAGCGCGGCAAGCGCCCGATCACGCTGGTCGACGGCAGCGAAGAAGACATGCTGCGCCTGGGTGCCTCGCTGGAACGGATTCCGTCGGCGTACAAGGCGGAGATCGGCAACTGGATGATGGAGCAGATCGAGGCGACTCCATCGAGCGGCGCCAGGCTCGATGCGAAGACGGCGGCAAGCTATACGCGCTACCTGTGGGCGCTCGGCCGGGTCGGTGCGCGCCAGTCCTTCCACGGCAGCGCGCACGAAGTGGCGCCAGTTGGGGCGGCCGAGGAATGGCTGGGCAAGCTGCTGAAGCTGGACTGGAAGAAAATCGAGCCGGCGGGCTTTGCCGCCACCCACATCGCACGCATGACGGGCGACCGCTCGCGCGACGTGTCGGAGCCGGTGCGGCTTGATGTGCTGCGCCGCCTCGGCGCAACTGGCGCGCCCTCGTCGTGGACGGCGATGGTGCGCGAGGTGGTGGAGCTGGACCAGGCCAGCGAGACGCGGATGCTGGGCGAGGCACTGCCGCCGGGGTTGAAGCTGCTGCGCTGATCGTAGGGTGGACCGGGCCACGAAAGGCGGCTTGCCGTCCACGCGTTCAACTGGAATTCAAACAATCGTGGCGGTATTCATCGATCGTTGACCGCGTGGGCACGGAGTGCCCACCCTACGATCGCATCGGTCACAGGTGCATGCATACGTAGGGTGGGCGCCCCTGTGCCCACGCGTTCAGCCAGCAGTCAAATAGCCGCGCGATGTTCATGTGGTCGTTGAACGCGTGGACGGGAAACCCGCCTTTCGTGGCCCGGTCCACCCTACTCCACGATTACCGGCAAATCCCGCCCTTCCGTGGCCACCAGCCCCGCGTAGTCAGCCACATACGCCCGCAAGATGTACTCACCGGGCGCCAGTCCTCCCACCTTCCAGCTCCCCGGCAATGCCTGCCCGCCCTGCAGCGTATTACTCACCGCGTAAGCAAAGCGCGTCGCCTTGCTGCCATATACCGTGATGCCGCTGCTGTCGGCATACATCAGCTTCACCGCCTCCTGCTCGCGCGGCAAGCGGTCGTACACCTGCGTGATCAAAGGCTGCTCGAAACCGGCCACCGGCGTCCCATCCGCCCGCAGCACCTGGTAGCCCAGCTTGTACAGGCCAAGCCGCCGGCGCGCCAGGTTGCCATCCATCTGGTCGTAGGCATCGACCACGATGTTCACATCCCCCAGTGCACGCTCGATGCGCAGGGGCTCGCCCTTGCGCGCCGCCTTGATGCGCCGCCCGCCGCCGTCGTACAGCGCGATGCCGTTGATGGTCGGCGCGATCGTGTCGCGCAGGCCGATGAACGGCAGCAGCAGCGGATTCGACGGCGCCCCGGCCGGGTAATGCTCCATGTGCACGTGCGCCATCGGGTTGATGGTGCCGAGCGCATCGCCCACGGCAAAGCGGGTGCCGCGCTGCACGCGCACGCGCTCCGGTTTGCCGCGCGCATCGAGCAGCATGTGGAAACGCGGATCGAGCGCCTTGCCGTTGCTCTCGCGCCCCACGCGCATGTGGATGTACGACAGCGGCCCGACGCTCATGCCCTCCACCAGCGAACCGAAGGCCCAGTTCGGGTACGGATCGCTGATCTTCGAGGGCACGATGGCCAGCACGCGCGAACCGACGTCGGCGCGGATATCGAGGCCCGCATGGAAGTGGTGCCGGCTCTCGCCGTCGTAGCTGCCGCGCACCTCGCCCATCACGCCGACGACTTCGTGCACTTCGGTCTGCGGGCCGACCGGCCAGGGCATCGGCTCGGTGCGCGTCACCGGCACCGCCGGCAGCGGCTTCGGTACCGCCTCGCCGGCGCGCGGCGCGGCCAGCGAGAACACGCGCAGCGCCTGCGCATCGGCCACCACCAGGCTGCCGTCGCGGCGCACGGCAATGCCGCGCGGCCCGAACAGGCGCACCGTGCCGTCGCTGCCATAGCTGATTGCCGGCGGACGGTCGGTGTCAAGCAGCGCGTGGTAGTCCCCGTTCGGCGCGAGCTGGACGATGCGTCCGCCCGCGCCGCTCGACACGTACAGGTAGCCGTCTTTTGTCAGCGCCAGCCCGGCGGGCCGGGTCAGCACCGGCTTCGGCTCGCCGGGAATGGGCGCCGCGATGGTCGTCACCATGCCGTCGGCGCCGATGCGGCGGATCGCATTGTTGCCGGTATCGGCTACGAACAGCGTGCCGGCCTTGTCGACCGCGATGCCAACCGGCGTATCGAAGCCTGCGCTTGCGGCCATGCCATCGGCGCCGCCAGGCCGGCCATTCCCGGCCACCGTGGTCACCGTGCCGTCCGGCGCGATGCGGCGGATGCGGTCGTTGTAGGTGTCGGCCACGAAGACGTTGCCGTCCCGGTCGACCGCCACGCCCACCGGACCGTTGAAGCGCGCGGCGCGACCGATGCCGTCGACGTAGCCGGGCTGGCCGTCGCCGGCGAGCGTGGTGACGCTGCCGTCGCGCGCGATCTTGCGGATCGCGTGGTTGCCGGTGTCAGCCACGTACAAATTGCCGGCGCGGTCCAGCGCCAGCGCGGACGGGGTATTGAAGGCGGCCGCTTCCCGCACGCCGTCGGCAAAGCCTTCGCGCCCGCCGGCGTAGGTGCCGACCACGCCGTCCACACCGATGCGGCGGATGCGGTTGCTATCGCCGCCATCGGCGATGAAGACGTTGCCCTTCACGTCGGCCACCACGCCGAAGGGGTCGCTGAAGCGGCTGAGGGCGGTGCCGCCATCGACCACGCCGTTGACGCCGTCGCCGGCCAGTGGCGTCACGCGCGCCGTCCATGCGGGCTGGGTCGCCGCCACCGGCAGCGGCAGCAAGGCGCGGCGCGGTGCGCTGGCGTCGCCGCTGTTCGTGAAGTACCAGGCCGCGCCGCCGCCCAGGAGAACGGCGCCTGCCAGCGCCGCGATGACCGTTATTCGTTTCACTGCTTGCCGCCCGCTCGTTGCTGAACCCGGCAGTCTACCCGATCGGCCGGGTTTGCATTGGTGCCGCGCGCCTACCGTATGCCGCACTCTGCCGGGAATGGCTACCATCGATCACAGCCGCTGCCACCCCAGGCAGCGCCATTCTTTCCAACCCAGGAGCACACATGGATTCGAACAACAAGAAGCCGGCCGACGATGCACAACCAGCGCGCCGCCGCTTCGTCAGCACCGTCGCCACCGGCATTGCGGCATCCGCCGCGGCAGTCGCCACCTCCCCTGCCATGGCCCAGGGGCTTGATGCCGCACCCGGCCAGCCGCCCGCCGGCCGCGCCAAGGATGCCGCCGCGCGCTACCCGCGCCCGCCCTTCGCCGTCCAGTCGCAGCCTTGGCCCGCGCTGGCCAGCAAGATGAACCCGCGCCCCGACCACGGCGAAACCACCTACCGCGGCAGCGGACGCCTGGCCGGCCGCAAGGCGCTGGTCACCGGCGGCGATTCCGGCATCGGCCGCGCAGCGGTGATTGCGTTTGCGCGCGAAGGCGCTGACGTCGCCATCAACTACCTGCCGGCCGAGGAAGCCGATGCGCGCGAAGTGGTGAAACTGATCCAGGACGCCGGCCGCAAGGCGGTGGCGATTCCCGGCGACATCCGCGACGAAGCCTTTTGCCGCAAGCTCGTGGCTGAAGCGGTGCGCCAGCTGGGCGGGCTCGATATCCTGGTCAACAACGCGGCGCGCCAGCAGTCGCACGATTCCATCCTCGACCTGACGACCGAGCAGTTCGACTGGACGTTTAAAACCAATGTGTATGCGATGTTCTGGATTACCAAGGCGGCGATTCCGCACCTGAAGCAAGGTAGCTGCATCATCAACACCGCTTCGGTGCAGGCCTACAGCCCTTCGGAGAACCTGCTCGATTATGCGTCGACCAAGTCGGCCCAGGTGGCGTTCACCAAGTCGCTGGCCAAGCAGCTGGGCAAGAAAGGCATCCGCGTGAACGCGATCGCGCCGGGGCCGATCTGGACGCCATTGCAGGTGTGCGGCGGGCAGACGCCGGAAAACCTGAAGAAGTTCGGGGAAGAATCGCCGATGGGCCGTCCGGGCCAGCCGGCCGAACTGGCGCTGGCGTTTGTAACGCTGGCGGCGGACGAGTCGAGCTACACGACCGGACAGGTGTACGGCGTGGCCGGCGGTGCGGGGAATCCGTAAAGCAGGAGCAGGAGCGGCCGCACCAAGGGGCATGAGCGCCCCTGCGCGGCTTGCGTGACGCCCTGCTCGCTCAGCGCTTGCGCAGCAGGCGCGTCAGCAGCGACGAGATCGAGCGGGTCGGAATCAGTTTGCCCAGTGGGCCAGGGTGGTTGCAGCGCGAAGTGACGGTCATCTCTTTAGCCTCCGGAACATTACTTGGCAGAATAACTACACAGTCGAGTTTCTTCTGTGCGCCAGCGCGCATAGCGCTATCTTAGACATGCGTCGATGACGCTGCCGTGACAAGCAAGCGCGCGCGCCCTGGCACGATTGAGCCATATCATGGGTGCCGCAAGGCCGGCCCCTATCCTCGACAGGCAAGCGCTTGCAGCCATATTTTCCAAACCAGACCAGGGAGAACGAGATGGGCTACGCAGATCGTGACAAATATGGGATGTACAAGGACACCGGCGGCGCCGGGCCCGGCCCCTCGCTGATGGGCGCCGACACGCTGATCGGCGATGGTGTCGTCAATGGTGCGGAAGAAGACCTCGGCGACATCAAGGAAATCATGCTCGACATGAACAGCGGCCAGGTGGCCTATGCCGTGCTCGCCTTTGGCGGCTTCCTCGGCCTGGGCGAAAAACTGTTCGCCGTGCCCTGGCAAGCCCTGCACCTCGACACCGCCAACAAGCGCTTCGTGCTGAACGTCGAGAAGGAACGCCTGAAAACGGCGCCCGGCTTCAACAAGGATTCCTGGCCCGACATGGCCGACATGAGCTGGGCCAGCCAGATCCATAGCTTCTACGGCACCGACCCGGCCCGCGGCGGCGGCCCGACCATGGGGCCAGGTGTGGTAATGAGCGGTACGGTAGGCGGCCTGAGCGGCTCGGCCTCGAGCATGGGCGCGGGCAGCGGCACGGGCATCAGCGACGATTCGGCGCTGGGCACCGGCGGTGGCGGCAGCGTCGATCCGCGTCCGGGCAACCTGGGCGACGACAAGGACCTGAGCAAGATCAGGGGCAGCAATATCGGCTGACGATGTCCGGCAGATCCGCCACAGGCTCAGTGGCGGATCCTCCGTAAGCCTGCGGCCATAACCGTACGGTGGGTACTCCGTGCCCACGCGGAACGATGCGCAGCGTTGGCTTATTTTGGTAACGCAGCCCCATCACACCAACACAGCATCCAAAAGCGTCAAGTTAGCGCCAGCAATATCGCAGGCGTTCCGGAGCGAAGCGTCCACCCCGCGGACGCCGGATAAGCACGTAACCGCGTGGGCACGGGGTGCCCACCGTACGGTCACTGTCTCAGGCCAGGATACGGCCTTACCGAATCATCGACTCCCACACCTTCTGCAAGCGCTTGGCCGACACCGGCATCGGCGTCCTCAGCTCCTGCGCAAACAAGGACACGCGCAGCTCTTCCAGCATCCAGCGGTACTCCGTCATGCGCGGGTCCAGGCTCTTGCCCGGCTGCTTGACGATGCGCTGGTACTGGCTGGCCGCGTTCTGCCACTCCGCCATCAACTGCGCATCGCGCGAGGGATTCCCGCGCAGCTTTTCCAGGCGCACGTTCATCGCCTTCAGGTAACGCGGGAAGTGCGCCAGCTGGCTGTACTCGTTATCGGCAATGAAGCGCTTGTGCACCAGCCCCTGCAACTGCGCCTGCATGTCGGCCGCAACCGGCGCCGCCAGCCCGTTCAGCCGCTTCGGCATGCCATGGAACTCGGCCAAAATCGACCCGACCAGGCGCGCGATCTCGTTGATCAGCAAGCCAATCCGCCCCTTGCCCTCGTCCTTGCGCTTGTTGAACGACGCCGCATCATGCGGCAGCGGGTCTTGCAGGCAGGCGATGTCGATCGCCTTCTGGATGATCTGGTCGCGCAGCTCTTCCTGCGAACCGACCGTCATGAACTGCATGCCCATGCCTTGCAGGCCCGGGATGTTCTTCTCCGCGAATTTCAATTGGTCCTTCAGCTGCAGCGCGAACAAGCGGCGCAGGCCGATGCGATGCGTGCGCGCCGCCACGTTCGGATCGTCGAACACCTCGATGTCGCAGTGATTCCCCTTGTCGACCAAAGCCGGGAAGCCGATCAGCGTCAGCTTGCCCTGCTTGATCTCCAACAGCTCGGGCAGCTCGCCGAAACTCCAGCTGGTCAGCCCCGTGTGCTGGCTGACGGCCGGCGCCGCAGCGGCAGCAGGCGCGCTGACCGATGCTTGCGCTCCCTTCCCTTTACCCTGAGGCGCCGGCACAGGCGCAGCAGCCGGCGCCAGCGGCGCGGCCTGCCCCTTGCCTTTGCCCCAGGCCGCCGGCGTCGCCACATTCGGACGCAAGCCGCCCACGGCTGCCGGCGCCGCTTCCGCCATCTTCTGGAAGCTTTCGCGCGCCTGGGCGCCCAGCTCGGCCTGCAGCGAGGCCAGGTTGCGCCCCATGTCGAGCTGGCGGCCATGCTCGTCGATCACCTTGAAGTTCATGAACAGGTGGGCCGGCAAGGTCTCGAGTTTGAAGTCGCCGGTCAGCACGTTCACGCCGGTCTCGGCACGCACATCCGCGATCAGCACGTCGACCAGGTCGCCGCGCCCGAACACGCCGGCCGCATGGATGCGCTCGACGAAACGCGCCGCATAGTCCGGCAGCGGCACGCAGTGGCGGCGCAGCTTCTGCGGCAGGGATTTCAGCATCAGGTGCACGCGCTCCTTCAGCATGCCCGGCACCAGCCAGGCTGCGCGCTCTTGCGGAATCTGGTTCAGCGCGAACAGCGGCACACTCAAGGTCACGCCATCGCGCAAGCTGCCCGGCTCGAAGTGATAGGACAGGCCCATTTCGATGCCGGTGACGTTCATCGTCTTCGGGAACAGCTCGGTCGTGACGCCGGCCGCTTCGTGGCGCATCAACTCTTCGCGGTTCAGGAACAGCAGCTTCGGGTTGTCGCGCGCCGCGTCCTTGTACCACTTCTCGAAGCCGGCGCCGTTCACCACGTCCTTCGGAATCTCGGCGTCGTAGAAGGCCGCGATCAGCTGGTCGTCGACCAGCACGTCCTGGCGCCGCGACTTGTGTTCGAGATTCTCGATCTCCTTGATCAGCTTCAGGTTATGCGCGTAGAACTGAAGGCGCGTGTCGTAGTCGCCGGCCACCAGCGCATCGCGAATGAAAATCTCGCGCGCTTCATACGCGTTGTGCAGCGCGTAGTTGATGCGCCGCCCGCTGTAGACCACGATGCCGTACAGGGTCGCACGTTCCAGCGCGCTCACCTGGGCCGGACGCTTTTCCCAGCGCGGCTCGCCCCAGGATTTTTTCAGCAGGTGTCCGCCGATCTTTTCCAGCCATTCGGGCTGGATCTGCGCCACGGTGCGCGCGTACAGGCGCGTGGTCTCGACCAGTTCGGCCGCCATGATCCACTTGCCGGGCTTTTTCACCAGCGAGGAACCCGGCCACACGTGGAACTTGATGCCGCGCGCGCCAAGATATCCCGCGCCCGGTTCGTCCTCGCCCTTGAAGCCGATGTTCCCCAACAGGCCAGTCAAGAGCGCCAGGTGCAGCTGGTCGTAGGTGGCGGGGGCCGCGTTCAGGCGCCAGCCCTGCTCGCGCACGATGGTCAGCAATTGCGAATGCACGTCGCGCCATTCGCGCAGGCGCACCTGCGACAGGAAGTTGGCGCGGCAGTTTTCCTGCAGCAGGCGGTTCGACTTCTTGTGCGCGATGGCGTCCTCGAACCAGGCCCAGATCTTCAGGTAGCTGTTGAATTCGGACTTCTCGTCGGCGAACTTCTTGTGCTTCTCGTCGGCCTGCTGCTGGTACTCCATCGGCCGGTCGCGCGGATCCTGCACCGACAGGGCGGACGCAATGACCAGCATCTCGTTCAGGCAGTCGTTGTCGACGGCGGCCAGGATCATGCGGCCCACGCGCGGGTCGAGCGGTAACCTCGCCAGCTTGCGGCCGAGCGGCGTCAGTTCGTTGCTGTCGTCGACGGCGCCGACTTCCTGCAGCAGCTGGTAGCCGTCGGCAATCGCGCGGCCTTGCGGCGGCTCGATGAAGGGGAAGGTCTCGACATCCGCCAGGTGCAGCGACTTCATGCGCAGGATGACGGCCGCCAGCGACGAGCGCAGGATTTCCGGCTCGGTGAACTTCGGCCGCTGCAGGAAATCGTCTTCCTCGTACAGGCGGATGCAGACGCCGTCGGCCACGCGGCCGCATCGGCCGGCGCGCTGGTTCGCGGCCGACTGCGCAATCGGCTCCACCTGCAGCTGCTCGACCTTGTTGCGGAAGCTGTAGCGCTTTACGCGCGCCAGACCCGCGTCGACCACGTAGCGGATGCCGGGCACGGTCAGCGAGGTCTCGGCCACGTTGGTGGCCAACACGATGCGGCGCGCATTCGTGGTGCGAAACACCTTGTCCTGCTCTTCCACCGACAGGCGCGCGAACAGCGGCAGGATCTCGACGTGCGGCGGATGGTGCTTCCTCAGCGCCTCGGCGCAGTCGCGGATCTCGCGTTCGCCCGGCAGGAACACCAGCACGTCGCCCTGCCCCAGGCGGCACAGTTCATCGACGCCATCGACCACGGCATCCATCAGGTCGCGCTTGTCGCGCGCTTGTTGAGCCGGTTTTTTCCCACCTTGGGCAGGCTTGTTGTCAACGCCGCCGCCCGCCACCACAGGGTCGCGGTCAACCGGGCGGTAACGCACTTCCACCTTGTACAGGCGGCCCGAAACCTCGATGACCGGCACCGCCGGCTTGCCCTCTTGCGCAAAGTGGCGCGCGAAGCGCTCGGCGTCGATCGTCGCCGAGGTGATGATGATCTTCATGTCCGGACGGCGCGGCAGCAGCTGCTTCAGGTAGCCGAGCAGGAAGTCGATGTTCAGGCTGCGTTCGTGCGCCTCGTCGATGATGATCGTGTCGTAGGCGCGCAGCAGCGGGTCGGTCTGGGTTTCGGCCAGCAGGATACCGTCGGTCATCAGCTTGACCGAGGCGCCCGGCTGCAAGGTGTCGTTGAAGCGCACCTTGAAGCCCACGTGCTCGCCCAGCGGCGAACCGAGTTCCTGCGCGATGCGCTTGGCGGTGGACGAGGCGGCGATACGGCGCGGCTGGGTGTGGCCGATCAGCGCGTTCTCGCCGCGGCCCAGCTCCAGGCAGATTTTAGGGAGCTGCGTGGTTTTACCGGAACCGGTCTCGCCCGACACGATGACGACCTGATGCTCCATCAGCGCCTTGGCGATCTCGGCGCGGCGGCCGGATACCGGCAGGTCCTCGGGATAGGTAATGGGCGGTAGCGGATTGCGTACGCGTGGTGCACGCGGCGCCTTCGCCTCGTCGCGCGGAGGACGCGGCGCACGTTCGGCACGCTCGCCCTGCTGTGGCCGCGGCGTGCGTTCGGTGCGTTCGCCCTGCTGTGGACGCGGCGCGCGTTCGCTGCGCTCGCCCTGGGCCTGGCGCGGTGCGCGTTCGCCACGTTCTCCCTGCGCCTGGCGCGGCTCGCGCGGCTGCCCATCCTGCGCCGGTTTCTCCTGCGCGCCGCGTTCCTTCTGCGGCCGCGGCGCACGCTGCGTGCGTGCTTGATCCTGCCCACCTTGCGCACCGCCCTCGCCCGCATGCCGGCGCTCGCCTTTGGTCTGCAAACGCCCATCCGGCGTCCGCGTCATCGGCGCGCGCAACTCGCCTTTCGCATGCTCATGCGATGCGGTCGATGGAGAAGGTGAAGATGCTGCGCGCGCCGCGTCCGGCGAAGGCTTGTTACTCTGTTCAGACATTGTTTTTACGAGGTATTTGGTGCGCAAGTCGCGCAGCGAATTATAATGCGGCAAATGGAAAACCCTACCCAATTCGTCCAGTGGTTGCGCTCTGTCGCGCCGTATATTCATGCATTTGGCGGCAAGACTTTCGTCGTCGCCTTCCCGGGTGAACTCGTGGCCGCCGGCGCCCTGCCGGTACTGGCGCAAGACCTGTCCCTGCTGGTCGCACTCGGCATCCGCATCGTGCTGGTGCACGGTTCGCGTCCGCAGGTGGCCGAGCAGCTCGGCCTGCGTAACGTCGAGGGCCGTTTCCACAACGGCGTGCGGATCACCGACACCGCCGCCATGGAATGCGCCAAGGAAGCCGCCGGCGAACTGCGTCTCGATATCGAGGCCGCCTTCAGCCAGGGCTTGCCGAACACGCCGATGTCGAACGCCCAGATCAGCATCGTGTCGGGTAACTTCGTGATCGCCCGTCCGCTCGGCGTGATCGACGGCGTCGACTTCGAACTCACCGGCATGACGCGCAAGATCGCGGCCGACAAGATCGCCCCGATCCTGCAGACCGAAGACAACCTGGTGCTGCTGTCGCCGCTGGGCTTCTCGCCGACCGGCGAGGTGTTCAACCTCACGATGGAAGACGTGGCCGCATCGGCCGCCATCGCTCTCCACGCGGACAAGCTGATCTACATTACCGAAACGCCGATGATGACGGACGCCGCCGGCGCCGAGATCCGCGAACTGTCCTCGCACCAGGCCGAAGCCGTGCTGCAGGCTGGCTTCTTGCCGCAGGATGCGTCGTTCTACCTGCAGCACGCCGTCAAGGCCTGCAACAGCGGCGTCGACCGCGCCCACATCGTGCCCTTCCAGATGGACGGCTCGGCCCTGCTCGAACTGTTCACCCACGACGGCGTGGGCACCATGATCAGCCACGAGAACCTGGAAAGCCTGCGCCAGGCCACAATTGAGGACGTCGGCGGAATTATCAAGCTCATCGAACCGCTGGAAGCCGACGGCACGCTGGTGTATCGCGGCCGCGAACTGATCGAACGCGAAATCGACCAGTTCTCGGTGATCGAGCACGATGGCGTGATCTTCGGCTGCGCTGCGCTGTACCCCTTCCCGGATGCGAAGATGGGCGAAATGGCCTGCCTCACCGTGAATCCCGACGTGCAGACCCAGGGCGACGGCGAGCGCATCCTGAAGCACATGGAAAACCGCGCGCGCGCCGCCGGCCTGACCAAGCTGTTCGTGCTGACCACGCGCACCGCGCACTGGTTCAAGAAGCGCGGCTTCCAGCCGGCCACCGTCGACGACCTGCCGAAGGACCGCGCCCACATGTATAACTGGCAGCGCAAGAGTCAGATTTTCATCAAGACTTTATAATCGCTGTTTTACCAAATTCTGAATCAGGAGCACGACCATGGCCCGCACCGTTAACTGCATCAAACTCAACAAGGAAGCCGAAGGCCTGGACTTCCCGCCCGTGCCTGGCGAAATGGGCAAGAAACTGTACCTGTCGGTGTCGAAGGAAGCCTGGCAGGCATGGCTGAAGCACCAGACCATGCTGATCAACGAGAACCGCCTGAACCTGGCCGACGACCGCGCCCGCAAGTACCTGGCCGCGCAGATGGAAAAGCACTTCTTCGGCGAAGGCGCCGACCAGGCGATGGGCTACGTGCCACCGACCGCGTAAGCTACCAATCCAGTCCCAGCTGCTCGCCTCTTTGGGGCGGGTAGGTCATGCAGGTGCCCGTCACCTGCGCGAACGGCGTCAGCTTGTGCGGACGCCGTTTTTGTTTGCCGAGGATGTCTTCCACCTCGACGTTGCCCACCAGCGCGCGACGGCGGCGCAAGGTAGGGTGGGCACTTGTGCCCACGCGGTAGAACATCAGATGGTCGTACCGCTTCGCGAAGCGGTAGAGTGTGCGAGGGTACGACCGCGTGGGCACAAGTGCCCACCCTACACCGTTTCAACTATGCGCTTCTGTGCCGGCACCGGCACCCTGTACCCCAACACCACGCCCTGCGCCACGACCAGCGCCATGTATCCCACCAGCTCGCACAACTCTTCCAGCACCTGCGAATGCGCCACCCAATCGCGCGCAAATTCAGGCATGTGGCCCTCGCCCGCCGTCGAGCCGAGCGCGGCGCCCAGCACGATCGCCACGCACAGCCACGGAAAGCCGCCGCCGACAACGACGCGCTTCAGGAAGCGGTGCACGCCATGGCGCCAGCCAACCGCCAGGGACGCCAGCAACAACAAGCCGGCAACGGCCGGCACCAGCGGCCGGTAAGGCAGCACGCGCGACGAGAACACCGGCCCTTCCGGCCCGAAGCCCAGCGGCGGCAGGAACACGGCGCCCCAGCTCAGTTCGCGGGCCGCCAGCAGGAACCAGACCGGCATCGCACACAGGCCCAGCATGGCGGCGCCGTCCTTCGGGCTGCGCTCCCAGGCACGGCCGGCCAGCACCAGGCCGGCCAGCAAAACCAGCACCTGGGCATTTTCGATGATCCCGTTTTCCCAGCTCCACTCCAGAGGAATGACGAGCGACAGCGGATAGCAGAGAAACAGGCACAGCAGCAGAATGCGCTGCAGGCGCGCGGACGAATAGGTAGGCATGAAGCGGTACGCCGATCAGGCTTCGACCATACGCGCACCGGCCAGCGCCGACACCTTGTAGCGCAGCAGCACGCTTTGCGCCGTTACCATCGCCAGGTAGCCCACGCATTCGGCCATCTCTTCCAGCACTTCCGAGCGCGCGAACATGCCGCGCGCGAAACTCGGCAGGTGGCCCTCGCCGATGGTCGAGCCGAGCGCGGCGCCGAGCACGATGACCACGCACAGCCACGGGAAGGCGCGGTGCGCGACGATATTTTTGAGGTGGCGGTGCACCCCGCGGCGCCAGCCAATCGCCAGCGACGCCAGCACCAGCAGGCCGGCCACGAACGGCACCACAGGACGGTAAGGCAAGATGCTGGACGAGTAGATAGGACCATCGGGGCCGAAGCCCAGCGGCGGCAGGAACACGGCGCCCCAGCTCATTTCGCGGCCGGCCAGGATCATCCAGATGGGAATCGCGCACAGGGCCAGCGCCGAGCGCACATCGTTCGGGCCGCGCAACCAGGCGCGCGCGGCAAAGAACAGGCCGGCCAGCAAGACCACGACCTGGGTATTTTCCACGACACCGTTTTCCCAGCCCCAGTCCTGCGGCACCATGCGCGAGAGCGGATAGCAGAGGAACAGGCACAGCAGCAGGAAACGCTGGAGGTAGATCCGGCGCGGGTCGATCCGGTCGAATTGGGCGGAAAGTGGATTCATGGATAAATGGAAGGAATCGGCAGGCCGAAGAGTCCGCCAAAAAAATGACTGGTCAGTCACTAAACCTGCCAATATACACCATTCATTCAGCGGCTTCACCTTGACTTACGTCAAGGCAACCATGGGACGGCAACCGCCTTCCCACAGCGCGCTACGACCTTACATCTTGCGGCATTGGCGCAGCTCGCAGCGCGCCATGAACACCTTGCCGTCGGCACATTGCATGCGATAAATCTCGACCGGCCCTTCCGTGGTCACCAGGCCGGCGCCGCCAGTCCCGGTACAGGCATGTTGGCGCGCCAGCTGCTCCACCGTGTTCGACGACACGCCCACGCGGTACGGAACGCGCTCGATCGGCACGCCGTTGGCGTCGGCCAGGCCAGCCGCCCGTGCCGGCGCTGCGGTCTTGGCCGCGGGCATGGGACTGGACCTGAACATCGCGCAGCCACCCAGCAGGACCAGGGCCGTCAGCGCCAGCAATCGTTTCATCGCGTCTCCGTGGAGTGAACAGTCAGGATCAGAAGGCCAGGGTTTTCACGCCGTCGGCAGTGCCGAGCAGGCAGACGTTGGCGCCGCGCTGGGCGAACAGGCCGACCGCGATCACGCCGACGATGCCGTTGATCTGCGTTTCCAGCGCCACCGGGTCGGCAATCGCCAGGCCGGCCACGTCGATGATCTCGCCGCCGTTGTCGGTGATGAAGGCATCGGTCGTGCCGACCTTGGTGCGCAAGCGTGGCTGGCCGCCGAGTGCCGCCAGCTGGCGGATCACGGCCGCGCGCGCCATCGGAATCACTTCCACCGGCAGCGGGAAGTTACCCAGCGTCGGCACCAGCTTCGAACCGTCGGCGATGCACACGAATTGCTTCGACACCGAGGCGACGATCTTCTCGCGCGTGAGCGCCGCGCCGCCGCCCTTGATCATCGCGCCCGCGTCGGTGATCTCGTCGGCGCCGTCGATGTAGACGGCAATCGAATCGACTTCGTTCAGGTCGAACACCGGGATGCCGTGGCCGCGCAGGCGCGCCGCGGTGGCTTCCGACGAGGCGACGGTGCCCTTGATGCTGTCCTTGATCTTCGCCAGCTCGTCGATGAAGAAGTTGGCCGTCGAGCCGGTGCCCACGCCGATGATTTCGCCCTCGACCACGTAGTCGATGGCGGCGCGTGCAACGGCTTGCTTGAGTTCGTCCTGAGTCATGATGATTCGCTTGGATGGTGGGGAAATGGCGACATTTTAACGGATCGTCCTCGCCGGCTGCGGCTTTTCCGGGCATCTGCCGCAGGGCCGGCGTGCATATCCGAATTCGCCGCATGCATACCCATAATGCATTGCCGAAACAACAAAAATATCTGACACTGTTCAAGATTAATCTCAGGCATCGGATTTTGACAGGCGGAACCGGATGAAGATCTTCACGAAGAAACGGGTGATTGTGGCCGCCCTCCTCCTTGGCGCCGGCGCGGTGGCGCTGGCCGTCGCCAGCCGCGGCAAGGAACCGCAAGTGCCGCCGCTGGCCTACCGCGTGGTCACCGTCGACACCGGCAGCATCACCCACACCGTTACCGCCACCGGCACCATCAACCCGGTTGCGCTGATCAACGTCGGCTCCCAGGTCTCGGGCACCGTGGTCGAGCTGAAGGCCGACTTCAACGACCGCGTGAAAAAGGGGCAGGTGCTCTTGAAGCTCGACCCCACCATCTTCAACGCCCAGGTCGGGCAGGCGCGCGCCAGCCTCGCTTCGAGCCAGGCCTCGCTCAGCCTGGCCCAGTCCAACTACGAACGCAACCGCCAATTGGTGGCGCAAAATTTCGTGTCCGGCTCGGCGCTTGACCAGTCGCGCCGCGAACTCGACGTCGCCCGCGCCAACATCCTGCTGGCCAAGGCCCAGGTCGACCGCGCCCAGGCCGACCTCGACAATAGCGTAATCCGCAGCCCGATCGACGGCGTGGTCATCAAGCGCACCATCGACCTGGGCCAGACGGTGGCCGCCTCGTTCAACACGCCGAACCTGTTCCAGATCGCCCAGGACCTGACCAAGATGCAGATCGACACCAGCGTCTCGGAAGCCGACGTCGGCGCCCTGAAGAGCGGCCTGGCGGGACGCTTCGTGGTCGACGCCTACCCGAACCGCGAATTCAACGCCACCATGCGTCAGTTCCGCCTGGCGCCGAACGTGGTGCAGAACGTGGTCACCTACAACGTCGTGCTCGACGTCGACAACACCGACGAGCTGCTGAAACCCGGCATGACGGCCCAGGTGCGCCTGGTGGTCGACAACCGGCCCAAGGCGCTGCGCATCCCGACCGCGGCGCTGCGCTTTCGCCTGTCCGACGAGGAGCAGGAAAAGGAGCGCAAGGCCGAACGCGAGAAGAAGGATGCAACGCAGGATGCCAGCAAGACCGCGGCTGCGGTCCCGGCGCCCGCGCTCGACGACGACCTGGCGCTGCAGGACCGCAGCGACACGGCGCGCGTCTTCAAGGTCTACAAGCTCGACGCCCGCAACCAGCCGAAACCGGTGGACGTGCGCATCGGCCTGTCGAACTTCCGGTATACCGAGATCGTGAGCGGCGACCTGAAGGCGGGCGAGCGCGTGGTCACGCGTTCGCTGGCGCCAAGCCAGGGCATGTGATGCCGGGCGCATCGAACAAGACGCTGATCGACATCCGCGCCGTCACCAAGAGCTACTTTTCCGGCAGCGTCGAAACCCCGGTGCTGTTCGGCGTCGACTTGCAGGTCGAGCGCGGCGACTTCATCGCGGTGATGGGGCAGTCGGGCTCCGGCAAGTCGACCCTGATGAACATCCTCGGCTGCCTGGACCAGGCCACCGGCGGCGACTACCTGCTGGACGGCGCCGACACGCTGGCCTTGAGCCGCGCGCAGCTGGCCGAGATCCGCAACCGCACCATCGGCTTCGTGTTCCAGAGTTTTAACCTCATCAAGCGCATGAGCGTGGCCGAGAACGTGGCGCTGCCGCTGATCTACGCCGGCGTGCCGCGCGGGCGCGCGCTGGCCAAGGCGCAGACCGAACTCGAACGCGTGGGCCTGGCCGGTTTCGGCAAGCGCACCCCGAACCAGCTCTCGGGCGGCCAGCAGCAGCGCGTGGCCATTGCGCGCGCCCTGGTCGGCGACCCGCCGCTGATCCTCGCCGACGAGCCGACCGGCAACCTCGACACCCAAACCAGCGACGAGATCATGCGCGGCTTGCAGGTACTGAACAAGGAGCGCGGCATCACCATCGTGCTGGTCACCCACGAACCCGACATCGCCGCCTGGAGCCGGCGCCTGGTGCGCCTGAAGGATGGCCGCGTGCTGTACGACGGCCCGGCCGGCGAAGGCTTGCGCCAGCTGGCCGCCAGCCACGAGCACCTTGCGCATGTGCCAGACCACGAAAGCGCACCATGAAGCTGCTGCAAGTGATCGTCGAAGCCTTCCGCTCGATGGCGGCGAACCGGCTACGCACCGCCTTGACCATGCTCGGCATCGTGATTGGCATCGCCTCGGTGGTGCTGATGCTGGCCCTGGGCGACACCATGCAGCGCTTCATCGCCAAGGAACTGCAGGCGCTGGGCACCAACATGGTCTACGTGTTCCCGGGCGGCGACCGTACCCAGGCCGAGCGCATGCGCAGCGGCGCCGCGCCCTCGCTGACGCTGGCCGACGCCGATGCCCTCGGCCGCCTGCCGAGTTTGTCGGGCGCCGCGCCCGCCCTGCAGGGCAGCTTCAAGCTCGCCGCCGGCAACGAGACTTCGTCCAGCCTGGTGTTCGGCGTGACGCCGGCCATGTTCAAGATCCGCAACTGGAAGATCGACCAGGGCAGCATGTTCACCGACGACGATGTGCGCGCCGCCTCGCGCACCGTGGTCATCGGCCAGAAGGTGGCCGACCAGTTCTTCTACCGGCTCGACCCGCTGGGGCGCTACCTGCGCATCGAGAACGTGGCGTTCCAGGTGGTGGGCGTGCTGCAGGGCGAAGGACGCCAGATCGACGGCGGCGACTTGTCCGAGATGGTGCTGGTGCCGATCACGGCGGCGCGCGCCTACATGGTGCGCGGGCCTTTCCCCGACAACGTGCACTACATCGCCGCCCAGGGCCGCTCGGAAGCGCTGATGAACGACGCGGTCGAAGACATGAAGGAAGCCCTGCGCGACCGCCACCGCATCAAGCTCGACGACCCGGACGACTTCCGCGTGCAGAACATGGCGACCTTTGCCGCCACCGGCGCCAAGATCAGCACGGGGATTGCGCTGCTGCTGGGCGTGATCGGCGGCATCTCGCTGCTGGTGGGCGGGATCGGCATCATGAACATCATGCTGGTCTCGGTGACCGAGCGCACCCGCGAGATCGGCATCCGCATGGCCATCGGCGCCAAGCCGCGCGACATCCTGCTGCAGTTCCTGGTCGAGGCGGTGGTGATTTGCCTGGCCGGCGCCGCGGTCGGCATCGCGATTGCGGCGGCCGGCGCGGCGGCCGTTACCGCGTTTGCCGACTTCGAGGTGGCGGTCGGCCTGAAGGCCGTGATCGTGGCCTGCGCCTTTGCCAGCGCGGTCGGCGTGTTCTTCGGCTTTTATCCGGCGCGCCGCGCCTCGCGCCTGCTGCCGGTGGACTGCCTGCGCCACGAATGAGTATCCAACTACAACCATGGGGATTGACATGAGCTTCACGCTGTTTTCGCGCCGTACCTTCATCGCTACCGCACTGGCGGCCGGCGCCGCCCTGCCGCTGGCGAATGCGCTGGCCGCACCCTTCGCCTCGGAACGCATCACGGTGCGCACCGAGGGCTCCGGCCCGGACGTGGTCCTGATCCCCGGCCTGAATTCCTCGCCGCGCGCCTGGGCCTCGACGGTCGCCGCCGTGCCGGGCTACCGCTACCACCTGGTGCAGGTGTCGGGCTTCGCCGGCCAGCCGGCAAGCGCTAACAAGGAAGGCAATGTGGCAGCGCCGGTAGCCGAGGAAATCGCACGCTACATCAAGGAAGCGGAGCTGAAGCAGCCGGCCGTGATCGGCCACTCGATGGGCGGCACCATCGGCATGATGCTGGCCGCGCGCCATCCGGACAGCTTGTCGCGCCTGATGGTGGTCGACATGTTCCCCTACCTCGGCATGTTCTTCGCCGGCCCGGGCGCGGGACCCGAGAAGGTGACGGCGGTGGCCGACCAGGTTGCCGCCGGCATGCGCGCGGCCTCGCCAGAACAGCGCCGTACAGGCGCCAACGCCACCATCGCCGGCATGGTCGATACCGAATCGATGCGCGCCGGCGCGGTGAGCGATTCCGTGTCGAGCGACGCCGATGTCGGCATCCGCGCCTACCGCGAGCTGATCGTCACCAACCTGATTCCCGAGCTGGCGAAGATCACGGTGCCGATGACGGTGCTCTACATCCAGCCGAAGACGGTGCCGATCCCGGCCGAGCAGTTCGACGGAGCCTACAAGGGCGCGTATTCGCCGGTACAGAAACTGACCCTGAAGCGCATCCCCGACAGCGCCCACTTCATCATGTGGGACCAGCCGGTGCGCTTCCAGGCCGAGATGAAGGCCTTCCTGAACGCCCGCTAATGCAGCCACTCCTGCTACGCTTGCGCTACCTGCGCAGCCGCGAGGCGCTGGCGACCGTGGTCCTGCCGGTGATGATGGTCTGGTCATGGTGGGCCAAGGAAGCCGATGTCGCCTGGCCCCTGCGCACCGCGGCGCTGGCCCTGGTTGCCTGGGTCCTGGCGCAGGGCACGCTGTACTGGCACCTGAAGCTGCGCGCAATCGAGGGCGATGGCGCCCTGCCGTCCTGGTTCCACCGGCTGTACCGCGGTTTCAAATGGTCGAACCTGATCGCCATCGGCGCCATGCTGGCAATGCTGCTGCTGGCCGACCGCGATGCCTTGACCAACGCCGATCTCGGCTGGACGCTGGCCCTGCTCGCGGGCGCGGTGCTGGAGCAGATCAACTATTTTCATTACCAGCTGATGTACGACACGCGCGCCGCGGTGGCTTACCTGCTGCGCCATCGCCGGCTGCGCAAGGCGGCGCTCGGCATCGATATCGCCCGCTCGGCCGCCATGGCGGCACGTGCGGCGCCAGGCTAGTGCCAGGAACCCCGACGGCAACCAGCTGTGCATCGTATGCCATGAAGCAGGATTGACCTGGCCGGAGTCGATTCCTCCCCATATTCATCCGTATTCGCGGATATTCATCTTCCAAGTCACCCATGAATGGCAAAGAATATGACTTTCCCATCAATAAAAGGAAAGCTGATCATGAATTTTGGCGAACGGCTGAAACAGCTCCGGACCGAAAAAGGACTCACCCAGCCGCAGTTTGCGCAGGCGGCGGGCGTCGAGCAATCCTATTTGTCGAAACTGGAAAACGATAAATCCGTGCCCTCGGCCGAGATGTTTTCTACCATTCTCGCCGGCCTGGGAATGGACGAGGCGAGCTTCCTGAAAGAAGTCGACAAGGACGTGCTGTCGACGACGCTCAACCATATTCCCGCCGTGACCCGGTTCACCACGGCGGCAAGCGTCACCCAGCTCAAGGATTCGAAGAAGTGGTTATATGGTTCCGGGTTGGCCTGGATACTCGGCTTTGCCCTGATGCTGGCAGCGAATGACGGCATTTTCTTTTCCAACAAAATCTACAAATACACCTCGCCCGGCGTGATCCTGACCGGCGAGCCGGAAAACATCTTCGAGAAGCACGACGAAATCGTGGCCCTGAAGATGGCGGCCGGCCTCCTGACGCAACCGGAAACGTCGAAGCAGATGGCGGCTTTCCGCAGCGACCGGGCGCGGCCCATGACCGTGGAGTGGCCGGAGAGCCGCGGCACCGTGTATGGCGAGCCGGCGCAAGACGGCCGCCGCCGCTTCGACCTGATCGATACCAGATATGTGCAGGCGCCCGGCAACCGCCTCCTGCAATACATCGGCGCGATCGTGCTGGCCTGCGGTTTTGTCGGCCTGTTCCTGGAATGGCGCCTGCGCCGCCTGAAAACCAAGCTGCGTTGATTGCCAACCAAAGGAAAAAAACCATGTCGCAGATTCGCACTTTCCTGACCGGCGCGGCCACCATGGCCGCCGCCCTGGCCGCCATCGTCACGCTCACCGGCGCCAGGACGCCCGCACGCCACGAGACCTTCGACGAGATCACCGTGGGCCGCATCAACATCGTCGAGCCGGACGGCACCAAGCGCATCATCCTGTCGAACAAGGCGCAGTTCCCCGGCGACTTCCTGCAAGGGAAGGAAGGCGCCCGCCCCGACCGGCGCGACGTTGCCGGCATGTTGTTCGTCAACGAGGAAGGCACGGAAAACGGCGGCCTGATTCAGAAAGGCAGCATCGGCGCCGACGGCAAGATCGACTCCGGCCTGGCGCTGAGCTTCGACCGTTTCCGCCAGGACCAGGCCATGCAGCTCCTCAATAACGACAGCGCCAGCCACCAGATGACAGGCATCCGCATCAACGACGTCCCGAACTTCCAGACGACGTCTATCGACGACATCGCACGCTTCGGCGAGGAAGCCGGCAAGCTGCCGCAGGACCAGCAGAAGGCGTACTGGACAAAATTGTCCGAACAGGGCCGCCTCAACAAGAACCGCATCTGGCTCGGGAATACCGGCGACCGCAGCTCGTCGCTGCAACTGAAGGACGCGCAAGGACGGATACGCATGCTGCTGCTGGTCAGCGCCGACGGCAAGGCCGAGATCCGGATGCTCGACGAGCAGGGCAAGGTCAGCAAGTCGATTACGCCGCTGTCGCAGGACTGACACAACACAGCTGTCGCCCCGTCTGCTTGCATCCCTCTGCCGCCTTCCTATCATGAAGGTTCGTCAACGAACCGTTGCGGGGGGATGCCATGAACACCGTAGGGACAAGCGAACTGCAGGAACTCCAGGCCGGCCTCAGGGGCAGCCTGCTGCTGCCGGGCGAGCCGCAGTACGACGCCGCCCGCACGATCTGGAACGCGATGATCGACAAGCGCCCGGCCGTGATCCTGCGCTGCGCCGGCGCGGCCGACGTGCGCGCCGGCGTCAACTTCGCGCGCGAGCACGGCCTGCCGCTGGCGGTGCGCGGCGGCGGCCATAACATCGCCGGCAGCGCGCTGGTCAACGACGGCATCGTGATCGACATGAGCGCGATGCGCTCGGTGCAGGTCGCGCCCGATGCCAGGCGCGCCTGGGTCGAGGGCGGCGCCACCCTGCGCGACTTCGACCACGAGGCGCAGGCCTATGGGCTGGCGACGCCGCTCGGCATCAACTCCAGCACCGGCGTCGGCGGCCTGACGCTGGGCGGCGGCTTCGGCTGGCTGACGCGCAAGTACGGCATGACGGTCGATAACCTGGTGGCGGCCGACATCGTCGTCGCCAGCGGCGAACGCCTGCACGTCGACGGCGCGCACCATCCCGATCTGTTCTGGGCGCTGCGCGGCGGCGGCGGCAATTTCGGCGCTGTGACGAGCTTCGAGTTCGCGCTGCATCCGGTCGGCCCGAACGTCACGGCCGGCCTGATCGTGTTCCCGGGATCGCAGGCCGGCCCGGTGCTGCGGAAGTACCGCGACTATGCCGAGGCGCTGGGGCCGGACCTGTCACTGTGGGCGGTGCTACGCAAGGCGCCACCGCTGCCTTTCCTGGCGGCCGATGTGCACGGCACCGACATCATGGCCCTGGTCTTCTTTTCGCCCCAGCCCTCGCATGAGGTCGAAAGCGCGATTGCCGATGTCCGCGCCTTTGGCGAACCGCTGGGAGAACACGTCGGCGCCGTGCCCTATACCGCCTGGCAGCAGGTCTTCGATCCCTTGCTGATTCCGCCGGCGCGCAATTACTGGAAGTCGCACAACTTCAATACGCTGAGCGACGCCGCGCTCGACGTGGTGACCGAGTATGCCCGGCAAGCTGCCGTCCGAGCACAGCGAGATCTTCCTGGGCCTGCTGGGCGGCGCGGCGAATACCCATGCACCGGAAGAGATGGCCTATCCGCACCGCGCCGCGCTGTATGCGATGAACGTGCACACGCGCTGGCTCGACCCGCAGGACGATGCCCGCTGCCTGGCCTGGGCCCGTGCATTCTTCCAGGCGGCCGCACCGCATGCCGCCGGCGGCGTGTACATCAACTTCCTCAATGAGGACGAGGTCGACCGCATCGCTGAAGCCTACGGCCCGAATTACGCGCGGCTGAAAGAGATCAAGGCGCAGTACGACCCGGACAATCTTTTCCGGAGTAACCAAAATATCCGGCCCGCATTTGATGCGCGATAAAACAATTGTATTAAATCGTTGTTTATAAACGTCTTTTCATTATCGAAGAAGTCACACCCGCGCTGTAAAGACATGTTTCCCGACGGCAGCGGCACGAGCTGCACTATATTGGATCAGCCGTACCGACTGCCGGGCGATGCCGCTGCAAGACATCGACATCTGACAGTCCTTTCGATTGTTTATATGCAGGAAACATATGAAATTCAACGACTTCAGAATTGGCGTCCGCCTTGGCGGCGCTTTCGCCGCGCTCCTGGTCCTGATGGGCGCCATGCTCGTCACTGCCCTCTGGCAGCTCGACCGTATCGCCGAGGCCAAGGGCGTCATGGCCGAAACCAACCACAAGGCCAGGCTGGCCAAGGACTGGCTGCAGGGCGTGGCCACCAACAGCGTGCGCACCCTGGCCAAGGCCAAGAGCAGCGACGCGGCCGACGAGCAGTACTACGACCGTGAAATGAAGGCCGTCAGCGCCCACGTCAGCAAGCTGCAGCAGGAACTCGAATCGCTGGTCACCGGCGACAAGGGCAAGGCGCTGCTGGCGGACGTCGCAGCGCGGCGCACGGCCTACACCGAACTGCGCAACGAGGTTTTCCGGCGCAAGGCGGCGGAAGGCATGAGCGACGGCGTCAAGGCCCTCATCGGCGAACGCATGCTGCCCGCGATGCAGGCCTACGTTGGCGCGGTGGAGGCCGCGGTCGCGCACCAGGAAACCTTGTTTGCGGCGGCCGACGCACGCATCGACGCCGTGTACGCCGATGCCTACCGGCTGCTGGCCGCCATGGGCGCATTGGCCCTGGTGTGCGGCGCCGCCTTTGGCGTGCTGCTCACCCGTGGCATCACCCGGCCGCTGGTACGCGCCGTCGGCCTGGCGCGGCAGGTGGCCTCGGGCGACCTCACCGCGCGCATCGACGTCACCTCGCGCGACGAAGTCGGCGACCTGCTGGCCGCGCTGCAGCGCATGAACGCCAGCCTGCTGGCCACCGTCAGCGAAGTGCGCGCCGGGACCGAGACCATCGTCACCGCCTCGCAGCAGATCGCGTCGGGCAACCTCGACCTGTCCTCGCGCACCGAGGAGCAGGCCAGCTCGCTGGAAGAAACGGCATCCTCGATGGAAGAACTGACCAGCACCGTGCGCCAGAACGCCGAGAACGCGCGCGAAGCGAATGCATTGGCGCGCAGCGCCGCGCAGATCGCGGTGCGCGGCGGCGAAGTGGTCGCCCAGGTGGTCACGACCATGGCCTCGATCAACGACTCGTCGAAACAGATCGCGGACATCATCGGCGTCATCGACGGCATCGCCTTCCAGACGAACATCCTGGCGCTGAATGCCGCCGTGGAAGCGGCGCGTGCCGGCGAGCAGGGGCGCGGCTTTGCCGTGGTGGCGTCGGAAGTGCGCGGCCTGGCGCAGCGCTCGGCCGGCGCGGCAAAGGAAATCCGCGCCCTCATCGGCGACTCGGTGGTCCGGGTCGACGCCGGCGGCCGGCTGGTCGAGCAGGCCGGTTCGACCATGCAGGAAGTCGTGCAGGGCATCACGCGCGTCACCGACATCATGGCGGAAATCGCATCGGCCAGCGCCGAGCAGTCCATGGGCATCGAACAGGTGAACGCCGCGATCACGCAAATGGACGACGTCACCCAGCAGAACGCGGCCCTGGTCGAACAAGCCGCCGCCGCGGCAGCGTCGCTCGAGGAGCAAGCGGCGGCCCTGGCAAGGCTGGTGGGCACCTTCAAGGTGGACGACGCCCAGGCCGGCGCCGGTCCGGTGCGGGCGCCGGCCGAACGCCCTTCCCCTGCCGCCTGGCGGCCGCTGCTGGCCAGCGCCTAGCGCGCCTTGCCGAGCCAGGCGCGCAGGCCGTGCGTGAACACGAGGGGGAACACGCTGGCGTGGTCTTCCCCCGGGAAGACCTCGACCTGGGTGTGCAGGCCGCGGTAGCGCCGGCTCTTCAAGGCCGCATCGAATTCCTTCAGATCGGCCACCATGTCGGCCTCTTCTTCCGAACGCGAACGGCGCTTGCCCGGCGCCAGCGTCTCGCGTCCGCCGATGCCGAAATACACCGACGCCGGCAAGTCGCGCCCTGCCTTGGCGTAGGCCTGCTCGCGCGCGAACAGCACGCCGCGGTCGAACCACAACGAGGGGCTGCCGAGGATGTAGTGCTCGAAGGTGGCGGGCTGTGTCAGCAGGATCTCCAGCCCCAGCAGGCTGCCATAGGAATGGCCGACAAAGGCCTTGCGCCGCATGTCGGCCCGGTACTGCGCGGCGACCAGGGGGAACACCTCGCCGGCGATGAAGCGGCCGTAGGCGCCGGCTTCGCCGAAGGCGGGCGCGCGGCCCGGCATGTCCGAGGTATAGGCTTGGGAACGTGGCGTCGAGGGCGTGTAGTCGCGGCGCCGGCTGTAGCCGGGCGTGTCGCCCTTTGCGTACGACAGGCCGACGACGATTGCCTCTTCCATGCCGGCGTGCTTGGCCAGGCGGCTGGCGATGGCGCGCGCCAGCGGGAAGGCGTAGTTGGCGTCGGTGACGAACAGCACCGGATAGCGGCGCTGCGAGCTTCCATAGGACTCGGGCAGCGCCACCAGCAGCTGGTAGTCGCGCTTCAGGCTGGCGGAGTGGATGTCGCGTACTTCGGTGCCGTCCAGCTGGTAAGGCAGGGGCGCAGCGGCGGCGCCCAGGCAGAGAAAAAAAGCCGAGGCGAGGATCAGTCGTTTCAAGGGTGCTCCTGAAGGTGTCGGTATGTGCTGGATTCTGCCGCGCTGCCCGCCCGGCGGCAGCAGCGCAGGGATGAAACCCCGGTTTCGTGTGACGGTCGGGATCGCCGCAGCGGCCCGACAATTGTTGCCACTGTTATACTTTTGTCGATGAAGGACCGCTCCCACCTTGCCCCTCTTGCCCCGGTATCCGCCACCCGCACCATCGCCATCGCGCTGCTGCTGTGGACGGCCATCAGCATGCTCGGCGCCCTGCAGACTTACAGCGACAACCTGCGCGGCGGCATCGACAGCCACTACCCCGCCCTGCTCGCCACCTGGTTCCTCGAATACGCGGTGCCACTGATCGTGCTCAGCGCGGGCCTGTCGCTGGCGCTGTCGCGCTGGCCCGGCCTGACCGAACGGCCGCGCCACGTGTTCGTCCTGTTCCTCGGCCTGGTGCTGGTGTTCCAGCCCGTGCAATGGACCTGGATGGCGTGGATGCGCGGCTACCTCGATATCGCCAGCCTCGGCGACGTCTGGCAGCTGCTGCGCAAGATGCTGCTGGTCGGCTGGTTCTCGGCCAGCGGCACCTTTGCCGCCGTCCTCGCCCTGCACTATTGGCGCCGCGCGCGCGAACGCGAACTCGCCTGGCAGCGCTCGCAGACCGACATGCTGCAGCTGCGCCTGGCGCTCGAGGAGCAGCGCATGCTGGCCCTGCGCGCCCAGCTCGAACCGCACTTCCTGTTCAACGCCCTGAACGCCATCAGCGCCCTGGTGCGCGGCGGCGACACCGCCCTGGCCCTGGGCGGCATCGGCCGCCTGAGCGAGCTGCTGCGCTATGCGCTGGCCGCGAGTACCCGCAGCAGTTCCACGGTGGCAGAGGAACTCGCTTTTGTCCGCGGCTACCTCGACCTGCAGCGCCTGCGCTATGGCGAGCGGCTGCAGGTGCGCATCGAGGGCGATGGCCCCATCCTGCACGACGCCGCCTGCCCGCCCCTGCTGCTGCAGCCGCTGATCGAGAACGCGCTGCGCCACGACCTCGACTGCCGCGCCGGGCCGGGCGACATTCGCCTGACTTTTGCCCGGATGGGCAGCGACCTGGCGATCCGCGTCACCAATCCGGCCGGCCCCGGCACGCCGGCCAATCCCGGCGCGGGGCTCGGCCTGGCTAACACACGCGAGCGGCTGCGCCTGATGCATCCGGGCGCCTCGCTGCAGGCCGGGCTGCAGGGCGAACGCTTCGTCGCCGAGGTGCGCCTGCCGCTAGCCGGGGAGGACTAGCGCCATGCCCGTTCGCTACCTGATCGTCGACGACGAACTGCCCGGCCGCAGCAACCTGCGCCTGGCGATGCGTGCGTATCCGGACTGGCAACTGGTGGCCGAATGCGCCAGCGCTGCCGACGCACGCACGGCCCTGGCCAAGGGCGAGATCGACCTGGTCTTCCTCGACGTCCAGATGCCGCATGAATCGGGCCTGGTGCTGGCGCGCGAACTGGCGCGCCTGCCTGAACCGCCGCTGGTCGTCTTCGTGACCGCCCACAGCGCGCATGCGGTCGAGGCCTTCGAGGTGCATGCGCTCGACTACCTGCTGAAACCCCTCGACGATGCGCGTCTGGCCCAGGCCGTGGAACGCAGCGCGGCCCTGCTGCGCGGACGCCAGCGCGCGGCCTATGGCGCCGCCCTGCGCGACTATGCGCAGGACGGCAAACCGGACCACCTGAACGTGCGCTCGGTCGGGCGCATCGAACGCATCGCCATCGCCGACATCTGCTGGGCCGCGTCGGCCGGCAACTACGCCGAACTGCACCTGGCCGCGCGCAGCGTGCTGCACCGGATCACGCTGGGCAGCCTGGAAGCGCTGCTGGCGCCGGGCGCCTTTTTGCGCGTGCACCGCAGCGCCATCGTGCGGCGCGATCAGATCGCGCGCCTGGACAGCAGTGGCGACGCCTCCTGGCGCCTCACGCTGCGCTGCGGCGCGGTGGTGGCTGTCAGCGAACGCTATCTCGATGCGGTGCGAGCGGCCATGTGACGAAACCCGGCGTGGGCGGGATGACCGTGCTGTTTGCACCCTGCCGGCGCACCTATACTAAGCAGCCAACCCACCGCCAGAACGGAGTCAACGTGTCCATCCGCCGCCTCGCCATCGCCCTCCTTTGTTCGGGCATCCTTCCCGCCGCCGCGGCCACGCCGGATGCCGCCGCCATTCGTCGCATCGTCGACCGCGCCGTGCAGCCGCTGATGAAACAGCATGGCGTGCCCGGCATGGCGGTGGCCGTCACGGTGGATGGCAAGGCCTTGTTCTTCAACTATGGCCTGGCCGCGACAGCGCCGGCCAAACCCGTGACCGAGCACACGCTGTTCGAACTGGGTTCGATCAGCAAGACCTTCACGGCCACGCTGGCCAGCGACGCCGAGGCGCGCGGCAAGCTGTCGCTCGGCGACCACCCCGGCAAGTACCTGCCCGCCTTGCAGGGCAGCGCGCTCGACAAGGCCACGCTGCTTGACCTCGGCACCTATACCGCCGGCGGCCTGCCCCTGCAGGTGCCCGAGAAGGTGGAGGACGAGGCGCAACTGCTGGCCTGGCTGGGCACCTGGCAACCGGACGCCGCGCCGGGTACGCAGCGCCTCTACTCGAACCCCAGCATCGGCCTGCTGGGACGGATCGCCGCCACGGCGCTGCACACCGACTTCCGCGACGCACTCGAACGCGCGCTGTTTCCCAGGCTCGGCCTGCACCACACCGCTATCCGCGTGCCGGCAGCGGCCATGCCTGACTACGCCTGGGGCCACGACGACCAGGGCAAGCCGGTGCGGGTGAGTCCTGGAACCCTGGATGCGGAGAGCTATGGCGTGAAGTCGAGCGCCGCCGACATGGTCCGCTACCTGCAGGCCAACATCGACCCGGCCAGCCTGGACAAAGCGACGCGCCGCGCCATCGAAGGAACCCACATCGGCTACTACGCGGTGGGAACGATGGTGCAGGGCCTTGGCTGGGAGCAGTACCGCGGCCCGCTCACCATGCAGCGCCTGCTGGACGGGAACGCGGCGAACATGATCCACGACGCCAATCCGGTGCAGAAGCTGACGCCGACGCCAGCGCCTCCCGGCACCCTGTTCAACAAGACCGGCTCCACGCGCGGCTTCGGCGCCTATGCGGCTTTCGTTCCCCAACAGCGCATCGGTATCGTCATGCTGGCAAACAAAAACTACCCGATCCCCGCCCGCGTGGCGGCCGGCTATGCGATCCTCGACGCTATCGCTTCGATCACCCGGCAGGACTCCACTACCCGATGAATACCGGCACCCTGGCTTCGCAAGACGGCACGCGGCAAGCGCCCGCACCCGCAGCGCCTGCGCGCAGCCGCAACGTCGGCATCGACTGCCTGCGCGGCCTGGCCATCCTGCTGGTGATCGTGCACCACCTCGCCCTGCCCTTCCGCCTGCCGCTCGGCCCCAGCCTGCTCGGCGAATGGCTGCCGAAGCGCCTGGTCGACGCCATCAGCTTCAACGGCTACGAAGCGGTGTTCGTGTTCTTTGTCATCTCCGGCTTCCTGATCGCCACGCGCATCATCGACCGCGACGGCAGCCTGGAAGGCGTCGACCTCCGTCGCTTCTATGCGGCCAGGGCCAGGCGCATCCTGCCCCTGCTTGGGCTGGTCCTGGCGGTGCTGGCGGCGCTGGCCTGGCTGGGCGTGCCGGGCTTCGCGCCCGAGGGCGAACAATCGACCTTCGGCCTGCTGGCCTCGGCGCTCACCTTTACTTTCAATTTGTACGAAGGCCGCACCGGCTGGGCGCCGGCGGGCTGGGATGTCTTGTGGTCGCTGTCGATCGAAGAAGCGTTTTATCTCGGCTTCCCGCTGCTCTGCTTGTGGCTGCCGCGCAAGCTCCTGGTGGGGGTGCTGCTGCTGTGGGCGCTGGCATTGTCGCCGCTGCGCGACCTGGTGCCGCCGCAGGACGAAGTCTGGCGCGAGAAGGCTTACCTGCCCGGCATGGCGGCGATTGCCTGGGGCGTGCTGGCGGCATTGCTGGCGCGGCGCTGGTCGCCGTCGCGAGGCCAGGCGCGGGCGATGGCCGTGTGCGGCGCGCTGTGCCTGGTGCTGGCCTTCGTGTGGAGCGACGTAACCTGGCGCCACCTGTACCAGTCCGGCCTGTACTGGCTGTGCCTCGGCGCCTGCCTGCTGCTGCTCGCCTTCCATGCGCATCCGCCGGCGCCACGGCGCGGCCTAGGCTGGCTGGCGCGCATGGGCGAGCTGAGTTACGAGCTGTATTTGTCGCACATGTTCGTGGTGCTGGCCGTAGTGGCCGGCTACCGCGCGCTGCTGGGCGAGGAGAACGCCTGGACCTTCGTCGTCTACCTGCCCGTGCTGCTGCTGTGCCGGGTGCTGGCCGGTAGGCTGGAAGCCCTGGCCGGACGCCTGAGCATGGCGGCGCCATCCGGCGCCGCGCGCTGAGCGGCCAGCCTCGGGACTCTTCTTAGAACTGCTCCCACTCGTCGGCACTGTCGGCCGCGCGCGCCAGCTTGCGGGTCGGCTTCGGTGCAGGCTGTTTGACGGTCCTGGCCCGCGCCGCCAACTGCTTCGCCGCGGCTTGCACCACGGGTTGCGCCACGGCTGGCGATGAATTTCCGGCCACCTGGAACACGCTCACCATCGCGGCCAGCTGGGCAGCCTGCTCCTGCATCGACTGCGAGGCCGCTGCGGCTTCCTCGACCAGGGCGGCGTTCTGCTGGGTCACGACATCCATCTCGGCCACGGCGGTGTTGATCTGCTCGATGCCGACTTCCTGCTCGCTGCCGGCTGCGCTGATCTCGTCCATGATCTGGGTGACGCGGCGCACGCTGGCGACGATTTCCTGCATCGTCGTTCCCGCTTCGTTCACCAGCGCGCTGCCGGTGTAGACCTGTTCCACCGAATCGGTGATCAGCTGCTTGATGTCCTTGGCGGCGCTGGCCGAGCGGTGCGCCAGGTTGCGCACCTCGGTGGCGACCACGGCAAAGCCGCGGCCCTGTTCGCCGGCACGTGCCGCTTCCACCGCCGCATTCAGCGCCAGGATGTTGGTCTGGAAGGCGATGCTGTCGATGACGCCGATGATGTCGGCGATCTTGTCCGACGACTGGCTGATCGAAGCCATGGTGTCGACCACGCGCTCGACGATCTCGCCGCCTTTTACCGCGATCTGCGACGCCGAGCCGACCAGCTGGCTGGCTTGGCGCGCATTGTCCGAGTTCTGGCGCACGGTGGAGGTCAGTTCCTCGAGTGAGGACGCGGTCTCTTCCAGGTTGGCCGCCTGCTGCTCGGTGCGGCTCGACAAATCGAGGTTGCCGGCGGCGATCTCGCCGCTGGCGGTGGCGATGGCGTCGCTGCCGCTGCGTACGCCACGCACCGTGTCGGCCAGGCTGTCCTGCATCGTCGCCAGGCCGCGCATCAGCGCGCCCATCTCGTCCTTGCGGGTCGCATCGATGGTGTTGGTCAGCTTGCCCTCGGCGATGGCGTTGAAGTGGCCCAGGGCCTGCTTCAACGGCGTCATCACGGCGCGCAGCAGCAGCATGGTCGAGACCAGCGCTGCGAGCAGGCCGGCCACGATCGCGCCGACCGAGAACGCCATGTTGCGGTGGTAGGCCGCCTGGCTGTCGGTGTACTGACGGGTGGCCGATTCCAGCTGGTAGGACGAGAGCTTTTCGGCGCTGTCGGTGTAGATGCGGAACAGGCGCGTGACTTCGCTCAGCATCAGGCGGTCGACTTCAAGCTGGTTCTTCTCGCGCAGCGCCTTGATGGCGGCGCGGATGCCATCCTTGACCAGGGCCTGGCGCGCCGCATCGACGCCGTTTGCCATCGCCTGCTCGCCGTCGTCGAACGGGAGGGCGGAGTAGCGTGCCCAGGCCTTGTCGCTGGCCGCGAGAAAGCCTTCGGCGCGGGTCAGGGTGTCGGCGGCATTATCCGCGTCCGGCTGCAGCGCGACGCGGTCGATCGACAGACGCGCGCGGTCGATCTGGATCTGGGCATCCATGATGGACTTCATGGAGACCATGGAGTTTTCGTTGACGTTCTTGAGAACGGCGTTGGTGTCGTTCAGGGCCAGGATGCCGGCGGTACCGATGAAGATCATCAGGACGCTCAGCAATGCCATGGTCGCTATCAGGCGGGTTCGGATAGTCATGTCAGCAAGGTGTGGAAGGTGTGTCGGGAATCGTCTATCGGGATCGGATATCTACACCGCGATGACGCAACAATGCGTGATTAATGCGATGACAGGCGGTGTGAATGGAATAGTGCGCTGTCAGGTTTGAAACATCACATCAACTGACAAGCAGACCCAGACAAGTCTATACAGATGATTTCCGTACGGCAAAGGATTGATGCCGGGTTGACTGCGGGTTTACCTTTTAAGCGACAGTTCGATTCTTCTTTAATAACGATACGAATAGCGAACCGACATCGGAATTATCCGGTCGATAATTCACTTGTTTTCTTTTTATTGCAGAGCGATTAAGCGGATTTGTTCCAGGCAAAACGAAACTGTCCTGACCGCCGGTGGCATTTTCAAGTAAGGCGGATATCGGATTGACGTGGCAGGCAGCCCGTCATCGCGCCTGGCTTTGCACCGAGTGCTTGGCCGGCGGGCAGTCGCTTCGAATGCGCATCGAGGGTGCCTGTGCGCCAACCGAAGCAGCTTCAGGCGCCAGGCAAAACCGGGCCAGGTAACGTAAGGGACTGCCCGCGTTCCTCGCCTTGCATGTCTCGATCAGCACCTGGTAGACCTTGCCCGCTTCCAGCACTGCCGCAGGCGTCTGCGGCAGCGCCTGCACCCGTCCCGCGTACGGAATGCACATGCTGTGGGTGACCGGAAAAGTGCGCGCGCGCGGCATCGTCATTTTCCACATCGGCTTGCCGCTGCTGTCGCTGACCGTCACGGCCTGGAAGTCCGGCGCGCCGCCGCGTTGCTCCTCGCGTTCGGAGATCGTGAAGCACGGTACGCCATTCGCCCCAGTGCGGACCTCGGCCTCGCCGATACGGCGCGCGGCCTGCGCCGGTGGCGCGAGCAGGACGGTCAGCAGCAGGGTCGGCAACAGCTTCATGGTGTCGGACAACAGGAGAGCAGGCAGAGATTCCAAGCCTAGGTTGTTGCCGCAGAGCAGTGTTGAGGAAACTCAATGCTGGATGGGTAGACACCGGACGGCCGATGCCGCTATTGCCGGACGGTCAACCGAAGCGGGCAATGCGGCCAGCCAGGCCGCGGTGCAGGTTCGCGCGGTCACCCGGGTCGGCCACGAAGCCGGCCAGCACCCGCTCGTACAGCGCCAGCTGGCTGCCGTACTGGCGCTGGCGCATGGCGTCCGGCCGGCGCAGGAATTTCAGCACGAAGTAATCGGCCAGCAGGTCACCCTGCGCTTCCATGTTGTAGTCGGCCAGCGTCGCGCCTTCGCGCAGTTCGTAGCTGTACTGCAGGCCCAGGCGCACGGCGCCGCGCAGGCGCACAGGGTAGCCAAGCTGGTGCTGCCAGACGTGCACCATCTCGTGCATGAACCAGTGCTGGCCGGTAACGTTCGCCTGCGAATAATCGTCGAGGAAACAGGACGCGTGGAAGTACATGCTGCCATTCGGCGTCATGCAGCAGTTCTTCGGCTGGAATGGCATGTAGCGGCGGGCATGGATGCGAACGCGCCGGTAGTCGACGGCATCGCGGAACAGCAGCGAGGCCATGGCGATTTCGCCTGCGGTGAGCGGGCGCCAGCGCTGCGCATGCAGGCGGCGAAGAGGCACGGCATCCATCGGTTAATGTTGCAAAGTTGAGTAGCTTTTCAATCTTAATTCAGTTTGCTCGAATACCGTTGTGCACAGCTTTTCAAGAATACGCTACCACTGAAGCAAGCCAGCCGGCCACTATCACGCGATCTGCTTTTTGGCGTATGGTTTGTTTCGTGCGACTCAACCAGCGACAAGAAGGCGGCCGGCGAAACACCGCATCTATTGACTGTTTTTGTAAGAGTGACAGGCTCCGAAAGTCTGATGCAGATTTCCTGAATCACTTGCCCGAATGGCTTAACGTCAAGCCTATTTCCTACAACAGTAGCTGCCTTTATCCTACATGACACGCTTGCCTACCCAACCATAATGATCCTAGATAACCACGGCGGAGATGATCATGAAAACGGTTCAAAGCGTTCTCATCGGTAGCATGATTACCCTGTCCCTGACAGCATGTACCTCGACCGGCATGAGCAGCAGCGACACAGGTGGCAGCTCGGCGACGGGCTCGACAGCAAGTGGCGCCAGCACTGGCGGAATGACGGGAGGCGCGACGGGATCTTCCGGCAGCGGTCAGAGTGGGACTGCGGGTTCGGCCGGCGCCGGCAGCCCTGGCACCACGGGTGCTTCCGGGCAGGGTGCCGGGGCGACATCGACGACTCCCCCAACGACTCCCCCGACGACAGGCACGCCGCCAACAGGTCAGCGCTAGTTCTCCCGCAAGCAGGTACAGCCGCCGGCGTGATTTCCGGGCATGGCTCGCTGCAGGTGCGCATGCACATGGCGTCGATGGCTTCACTGAACAACAATGACGCCATCGCATCTTCGCCCTCGGCCAAGGAACGCCGCCGGCATTCCCGCATGGCTGCGCTTTACTGCTTGCGCAACGCCGCCGCCGCCTTCGCCAGCTCGGTAATCCGATCCCAGTCGCCATTCGCCAGCGCATCCTTCGGCGTCAGCCACGAGCCGCCCACGCAGGCCACGTTCTTGCAGGCCAGGAAAGCCGGGGCGGTGTCGATCGAGATGCCGCCGGTCGGGCAGAAGGTCACGTCCGGCAGCGGGCCGCCGATCGCATTCAGCATGCCGACGCCCCCCGCCGGCACCGCCGGGAACAGCTTCAATTGCTTGAAGCCGGCCTCGCGCGCCGCCATCACTTCCGACGGCGTCATCACGCCCGGCAGCAGCGGCAGGCCGCTCTTTTTGGCCGCTTCGATCAGCGCAGGCGTGAGGCCAGGCGACACGCCGAACACGGCGCCGGCATCGCGCGCGGCGACGAATTCGTCCGGCTGGGTCAGCGTGCCGACGCCGACGATGGCGCCTTCCACCTGCGCCATGTCGCGGATTGCCTGCAGGCCGTGCGCGGTGCGCAGGGTCACTTCCAGCACGCGGATGCCGCCGGCCACCAGGGCCTTGGCGAGGGGTACGGCGTGCGCCGGGTCGTCGATGGCGATCACGGGGATCACGCTCGCCGAGCGCATGATGTCAAGTACGGTCATGGTCATTTCTGCGTCCTAAAGAGAAAGTCTTCGTCGGAACCGGGCACGACTTCGTTGGCATCCACGCCTTCATGCAGCGGTACGGTGGTGGGAATCGGCGACGGCAGCGGGAAGGTGGCCGCGCCCTCTTCCGCCGGGCTCGAATGGCCGCGGAACATGGCGAACAGCTCGCGGCCCATGCCGATGTGGCTCTTCGACAGATCGGCCGTCGCCATGGTGCGTGCTGCCCAGACGTCCTCGGGCACCAGCGCATCGAGCGTGCCGCTGGTGGCGTCGACGCGGATGATGTCGCCGTTGCGCACCAGGCCGAGTGGGCCGCCGGCCAGGATTTCCGGCGACACGTGGATCGCCGCCGGCACCTTGCCGGATGCGCCCGACATGCGGCCGTCGGTCACCATCGCCACCTTGAAGCCGGCATCCTGCAGGTTCGACAGCGCCGGGGTCAGCGCATGCAGTTCCGGCATGCCGTTGGCGCGCGGGCCCTGGAAGCGGATCACGGCCACGAAGTCGCGGTTCAGCTTGCCGTCCTTGTAGGCCTGCATGAATTCTTCCTGCGAGTCGAAGGTAAGCGCGGGCGCTTCCACCACGTGGTACTCGTGCTTGACCGCCGAGACCTTCATCACGGCGCGGCCGAGGTTACCCTGGACCAGCACCATGCCGCCGTTGCTGGCGAACGGGTTCGTGGCCGGGCGCAGCACGCTGTCGTCGCCGCTTTGCTGCGGCAGGTCGCGCCAGACCACCTTGCCGTCTTCGCCCAGGAAGGGCTCCATGCAGTGCTTGCGCAGGCCATGGCCGAGGATGGTGTTGACGTCCTCGTGGGCCAGGCCGGCGTCGAGCAGTTCGCGGATCACGAAGCCCGGGCCGCCGGCGGCCTGGAAGTGGTTCACGTCGGCTTCGCCGTTCGGGTAGATGCGGGTCAGCGACGGCACCACTTTCGACAGCTCGTCGAAGTCGTTCCAGTCGATCACGATGCCGGCCGCGCGCGCGATCGCCACCAGGTGCAGGGTGTGGTTGGTCGAGCCGCCGGTGGCGTGCAGGGCGACGATGGCGTTGACGATGCTCTTCTCGTCGACGATGTGCCCGATCGGCATGTAGCTGCCGCCCTGCTGCGAGATCGCCACCGCCTGGTGCGATGCCGCGGCCGTCAGCGCATCGCGCAGCGGCGTGCCTGGCGTGATGAACGCGGCGCCCGGCAGGTGCAGGCCCATCATTTCCATCAGCATCTGGTTGCTGTTGGCGGTGCCGTAGAAGGTACAGGTGCCGGCGCCGTGATAAGACGCCGATTCGCCTTCCAGCAGTTCCTCGCGCGTGGCTTCGCCCTTGGCGTAGCGCTGGCGGATCGCCGCCTTTTCCTTGTTCGAGATGCCGGTGGTCATCGGGCCGCCCGGCACGAACACGCCCGGGATATGGCCGAAGTGCAGCGCGCCGATCAGGAGGCCCGGCACGATCTTGTCGCAGATGCCGAGGTAGAGGGCGGCGTCGAACATGTTGTGCGACAGCGCGACGGCGGTGGCCATGGCGATGGTGTCGCGCGAGAACAGCGACAGTTCCATGCCCGGCTGGCCCTGGGTAACGCCGTCGCACATGGCCGGCACGCCGCCCGCGAACTGGGCCACGGCGCCAATGTCGCGCACGGCGTCCTTGATCACCTTCGGGAAGTATTCGAAAGGCTGGTGGGCCGACAGCATGTCGTTGTACGACGAGACGATGGCCACCGACGGTTTCTTCTGCTCGCGCAGCTTCAGCTTGTCGTTGGCGGGGAATGCGGCAAAGCCGTGGGCCAGGTTGGTGCACGACAGCGCCCCGCGCTGCACGCCCTGGACACGTGCGGCCTCGAGATGCGCCAGGTAGGCCGCGCGCGAGGCGCGGCTGCGCTTGATGATCCGGTTCGTTACCTGTTCAACTACGGGGTGCAGCGCCATAATCGTTCCTTCGAAAATTTGACTCTGAAATTTTACTACAGAATTGGGTTGGGGGTATTTGGTGGGGGCTATTTCCTGACTGCTCAGCGGTTCCATACTGCGTGGGCACGAGTGCCCACCCTACGAAAACCGGGCCGCCGGCGTTGACTGCATTTGTAGGGTGGGCTCTCGAGCCCACGCGGTACAACGTTGACATATCGAATAACACTCGCCAGCCCGAACCCATCCATTGTGTAGTGAATTTACGAACGATTCCTGTATTATTCGATAATCTGTCCAAAACACTATCACGCGCGAGCCATGCCCCAGCCTTCCTTGACCAGCACCGCCAGCTTCCAGGCCCTCGAAACCCACGCCGTCGAGGCCGAAGACTGGCAGATGCGCCAGCTGTTCGCGGCCGATCCGCAGCGCTTCGAGCGCCTCTCGCTGGATGCCGCCGGCCTGTTCCTAGACTATTCAAAAAACCGGCTGGACGGGCGCACGCTTGAACTGCTGGCGAGCCTGGCGCGCGAGCGCGGCGTCGAGCAATTGCGCGACGCCATGTTCGCCGGCGCCAAGATCAACAACACCGAAGGTCGCGCCGTCCTGCACACCGCCCTGCGCGCCCCGCGCGAGGCGCAGCTGAATGTCGACGGCCAGGACGTGACCGCCGACGTGCACGCCGTGCTGGCGCGCGTCAAGACCTTCAGCGACGCGGTGCGCAGCGGCGCCTGGGTCGGCCACACCGGCAAGCCGATCACCGACATCGTCAACATCGGCATCGGCGGCTCGGACCTCGGCCCGAAAATGGTCTGCCTGGCCCTGCGCCAGTACAGCCACCCGCGCCTGAGCCTGCACTTCGTCTCGAACGTCGACGGCCACGACATGGACGCGGCCCTGGAAAAGGTCGATCCCGAAACCACGCTCTTCATCATCGCCTCGAAGACCTTCACCACGGCCGAGACCATGATGAACGCGCAGACCGCGCGCAAGTGGTTCCTGGCGCACGCCGACGAAGCGGCGTTGGCCAAACACTTTGTGGCTGTGTCGACCAACGTCGAAGCCATCAAGACCTTCGGCATCGACCCCGAGAACATGTTCCCGTTCTGGGACTGGGTCGGCGGCCGCTACTCGGTCTGGTCGGCAATCGGCCTGCCGGTGGCCCTGGCCGTCGGCTACGGCTACTTTGCGGACTTTTTGGCCGGCGCCCACGAGATGGACCAGCACTTCCGCACGGCGCCGATCGAAGCGAACATGCCGATCATCCTGGCCCTGGTCGGCTTCTGGAACCGCCAGTTCCTGGGCGCGACCTCGGTCACCATCGCCCCTTACCACCAGGACCTGAACCGCTTCCCGGCCTACCTGCAGCAGCTCGACATGGAGAGCAACGGCAAGCGCGTGACGCGCGACGGCGAGCCAGTCGACACCCCGACCTGCCCGGCGATCTGGGGCGAGCCCGGCACCAACGGCCAGCACGCCTACTTCCAGCTGCTGCACCAGGGCACCGACCTGACGCCGATCGACTTCATCGCCGCCCTGCGCCCGGCGCACGAGCTGCACAACCACCACACTGCCCTGCTGGCGAACTGCTTCGCGCAGTCGGAAGCCTTCATGAAGGGCAAGACGCTGGACGAAGTGCGCGCCGATTTGCAGGGGCAAGGCCTGTCGCTGGCCGAGGTCGAGCGCCTGGCGCCACATAAGACCTTCCCCGGCAACCGCCCGAGCAACACGATCCTGATGGAATACCTGACCCCGGCTACGCTGGGCGCCCTGGTTGCGCTGTACGAGCACAAGACCTTCGTGCAGGGCGCGATCTGGGACCTGAACAGCTTCGACCAGTGGGGCGTGGAACTGGGCAAGGTGCTGGCCAAGAAGATCGAAGCCGAGCTGGCAGGCGACGCACAGCCGGCACAGCATGACAGTTCCACCAACGGCCTGATCGCGCGCGCAAAGGCCGCCGTTTAAGCAGCAACCCACGAGTAAAGACGCGGACACCACCATGAAGAATGTGAAGATCGAAGTCGTCCACGACGATGCGATGCAGGTCGGCGAATGCCCGCTGTGGCACGACGTCGAATCGGCCCTGTACTGGGTCGACATCAACGGACTCACCGTGAACCGCGTACACCCGGCCAGCGGCAAGTTCACCTCCTGGAAAATGGGCTCGGAGCCGTCGGCAATTGCCGCCGACGCCGACAATAACCTGGTGGTCGCCACCCGCAACGGCTTCGTGCGCCTGAATACCACCAGCGGCGAGATGGAAGACATCTGCCCCGCCCCGTACGACACGAAGCAGGTGCGCTTCAACGACGGCCGCGTCGACCCGATGGGCCGCTTCTGGGTCGGCACCATGTACGAGCCGCGCGACAAGCCGGCCGCCGAGATGTACGTGCTCGAACGCGACGCGCTGCGCCTGGCCTGGTCGGGCGGCATGACCAATTCGAACGGCCTGGCCTGGTCGCTGGACGGACGCTGCATGTTCCACGCCGATACCACCAGCCACCGCATCGATTTGTACGACTTCGATCCGGAAGCCGGGCAAGCGACGCTGAACCGCAACCTGGTCACCTTCGACGCCGACAAGAACGCGCCGGAATACGGCGGCCGTCCGGA
>Ga0265780_10000580_pt1 | contig 55769 bp, 49 predicted proteins | sample P1T30metagenome_FD_192432 | JGI IMG/M metagenome (GOLD analysis project Ga0265780, IMG submission 192432) | Plant litter microbial communities from East Loma Ridge, Irvine, California - P1 T30 | ecosystem: Environmental > Terrestrial > Plant litter > Unclassified | place: USA: California... | reverse complement strand
TAGGCGATGTGTACAGTCTCATGCTCGGGTCGAAGACCTTGATAGTGCTCTCTAGCGACGTTGCGGTCAAGGAACTGCTCGATCGCAGAAGTGCTACCTACTCGGACAGGCCTGAGCTGTACATCGGCCAAGACTTGTGTTCGGGTGGTTTGAGGATGCTAATGATGGTGAGTCGTGTGCCTGTAAAGGTCTGTATAGAAAAAGGCATGTCAGCTAACACAGATTGACAGAATTATGGACCGACGTGGCGAATGGTAAGAAGAGAGAACGGCCACTTGCCACCCACGATCTTTCACTGCTGATCGAACCAAAACAACCCAGATGCGAAAGATGGTGCACAACCTCCTCAACCAGAATGTAGCAAAGAAATACGTCCCTTATCAGATGCTCGAGAACAAGCAGATGCTGAACGACCTGCTCGACACCCCAGACGACTTCCTTGAGCATATACGCCGCTACTCAAACGCGCTGACGACGAGCATGGTCTTTGGCTGGCGCACTCCCACCTATGCGGACGGAAAAATGCAGCAGCTGTTTGATGGCTTCAGCAAGTTCGCGGACATCAACCAGACTGGAGTGGCAGCACTGGTGGATTTCTTTCCCGCGCTGCGATGGCTTCCGGACTGGGTTCTGAAGACGCAGGCGCATGCGAAGGAGTTGCATCGCGAGGAGAAGAGGCTTTATCTGGGCCATTGGATGAAGGCCAAGGAGGAGATCAGGGCTGGCACTATCAGTCATTGTTTCTGTGTTGGAATGGCTGAAGCTCAGGAGAAGGATGGGTTTAGTGATGCACAAGCCGTGAGTATCTTTTCCAACCGTAGCCCAGTGCATGGATCTTGTAGACGACTGTGAGACTGACACGGCAATCCCTAGGCGTACATTTCCGGCACCCTTCTCGAAGCCGGTTCGGACACGACTTCAAGCACATTGTACGCTTTCGTGCAAGCGATGCTGCTCTACCCCGAAGTACAACGCCACGCACAACGTCACATCGACGAGGCCGTGGGTTCCTCCCGACCACCGACCATGGAAGACGAAGCGCAACTGCCTTACGTGAGATGTCTGGTCAAAGAAACCCTGAGTACGTACCTTGCCATGCACCCCAACGCAAACCATCTCGCATCCCTTTCCATCGACTGACCACGGAAACCAAAAAAACACAGGATGGATGCCTACAACAATCCTCGGAGCCGTCCCACACGCCACAACCGCAGATGACAGGTACAAGGGCTTCCTGATCCCCAAAGGCGCCGGGGTGATGAACAACGCCTGGGCGATCAACATGGATTCTTCGCGCGCCCCCGAACCGCGCCAGTTCAACCCAGATCGACACGCGAACGACCACTTGTCTCTTTACGACTCCGCTTCCAACCCCGACGGTACGAATCTTGTTCAGTTAGAAGAATTCTCGCACACCCTCACTTACACATGACAACAGGCCAGAAACGCGATCAGTTCACCTTCGGCGCCGGCCGCCGCATCTGTCCCGGCATGCACGTCGCCGAGCGCTCGTTGTTCCTCGGGATCGCACGCATCTTATGGGCCTTTGACATTTTGCCCAAGATCGGGGCGGATGGCAAGCCGATCCTCCCCGATCAGGAGAAGTTGACGCAGGGTTTCGTGTGCATGCCAGAAATCTTCCCTGCTCGTATCGTCCCCAGGTCTGCCGATCGAGCGGAAGTGGTGCGGCGGGAGTGGAAGGTTTGCGAGGAGACGTTGCTGGATGCTGGGAGTAAGCAGTGGGTTTCTTCGCCGATTTGAGGCTGTGATATGGATTTGATTGATTGCTTCAAAAGCAGCAATGGAAAGCCTTCGCATCAAATTCCGACTTCCCGTTCGTTGTGTTGAAGCGAGGGATTCAGTCGTCCGTCGGGCTCAGGGACAGACCATCGATCCCACGCGAACATTCGTTCCATCATCGACCTCACCATCAATCAACGAACCTCATCAAGCAAACACCAACTCCCCCCCAACATTCCCCACCCTCTCCTCCAACCTGATCTCATTCCTCTGCCAACTCCTCCCATCCCCAGCCTCAACCTCCATCACCGTAGTCCCATCCCTCAACCTAATATCACGACAAGAAGCCCCAAACCCACCTCCCTTCGCCCAAGTAACCTTGCCCCAAGAATTAACAAAACAACCGTCCAAATCCAACCGACTAACCCTCCATTCATTGCCCCGCGAATCAACAGCACACTCCCCAACCAACCACCTGCCCTCCTCGATCTTCAGATTCCGCACGCTAGCCGCATCAGCCAACCCACCCCTAAAAACCACCTCGCGCCGCTTGGCTGTCTTCGCAGCGTGCTCGAGATACGTCCCCGCTGCTTCCTCCACAACCCGCCTCATGTCTTCCAACGGCAATTTCGGTTTGCGGTCGTAGGTCAACAAGCCGTTGGTCTCCTGCTCGATGTCGGAAGTCTGGGTGTAGACGAAGCCGCAGATGTGGCCGCCGTGCACCACGGCGTGGCAGAGGGCGGCGAAGCGGGCGAGGAGGTCTTGCGCAGAAGAGGCGGTGGTGTAGCCCCAGGCGTTGTCGGGTTCCTGGTGTTGTTGTTGTTGGCTGCTGTTGTCGCTGGTGATGTTTACGCCGCCGAATTCGGTGCAGAGGATTGGGGCGGTGGGGTGGTGGGCGCTGCCGGGGTCTGTTCTCTGGGTTTGGGTTTGGTCGTTTGCTTCCGGGGATGCTTGCAAGGGTGGCAGGAAGACGGGGCGGCCGGTGGTGGTGATTGATTCGACGGTTTTGCAGCGGTCGGTGAGGACGGGGGCGTCGGCGTAGTCGTGGAAGGTTGTTAGGTCGGTGAGGACGTGCTCCCAGCCGCAGTTGTCGTTGATGGGCCGTGAGGGATCGAGGGTTCTGTGGTGATCTGTTAGTTGACTGAGCGCGAATACCACCAATGAAGGTATTTGGAGGCATACTTGGTCTGGTAATAAAGACTGCGAATGTGGTTCCTGTGATCTGCATTATGATGGAGCTCACTGTATCCCCAGCTCTCATTGACCAACGTCCAGGCCACGACGCAAGGGTGGTTGATGTCCCTCTTGACGGCTTCCGTCCACTCTTGATCGAAGCGGCTCGTCATCTCGCCGCCGAAATCGTAGGAGCTCGCCATCTCGCCCCAGACGAGGAAGCCTAAGCGATCGGCCCAGTAGTGGAAGAGAGGTGCTTCGACCTTTTGATGCTTCCTGCAGCCATTGAACCCCATCGCCTTGCTGAACTCGATATCTTCCTTCAGAGCAGTGGGAGTTGGAGGTGTCATCAAAGAAGTAGGCCAATATCCTTGGTCGAGCAGTAGGGCTTGGAACATTGGGTGGCCGTTCAGTCGGAATGTACCGTCGCCGTTGGCCCAGCTGATCTGACGCATGCCCGTGGTAGTTTTGACTTCGTCAATCAAGTTGTCGGAGTCGTCGAAAAGCTTGAGGATGATGTCGTAGAGCTGGGGGTATTCCGGCGACCACAATGCCACGCCGTTAAGCCACGCCTTGTCGTCTTCGAAAGGCGCTTTGCTGGTGGCTTCTTCGGGCAGGCTGTGCATCTGACCACGAGTCAAACGCATGCCCAAGTTGAGAGCAATGCGCTTCGTAACAGGCAGCTCTGCCTTCGAACTCGTTGCCACCGCGTTACCAGCAAAACTCGATTCGAGCTGCACGCTGTACTTCTTTCCAGCCTTCCTCCCCAATACAGCAACAGTAGCACGCAGCACTCCACTCTCAATATCATCCGAGCGCAGCACAGTACCGCCACCACCGTCCGCCAGCCTAGTAGCAGGCACAACCTCGAGCCAAACATCCTGCCAAACCCCACTCGAAGGCGTATAAAAGATACTCTCCGGCTTCGGGCCCCAGAACTGCTTACCGCGCGGCTGCGTAACATCCGTAGCAGAATCAAACACCCGCAGCGTCAGACGGTGATGACGACGGCGACCACCATCACCCTGCTGCTCCGGCGAAGTCGATAGCACATCAGTAACGTCGACGTCAAACGGCACATGCCCGCCCCGATGGCCTCCCGCATAGACGCCGTCCACCCACACCGTGCACTCGTAATCAACAGCCCCGAACCTCGTAAGCACACGATCCCGCTTTTCTTTCTGCTCGGGCGAGCGCGGGTCGCTGATGTCTCGCTGGTACCAGATGACCTCGTGGGTTTCTTGCACGTTGATGCCCGAGGCGGGCGACTGGAAGACGTATGGGACTTGGATGGGTCGCACAATGTCTCTCGGGAGTCCTTGTAGATGCCATTGCTCATCGAGGCCGGCGTCTGAGTCGTCGAAGGCGAAGTCCCAGGGCCCGTTCAGGGATGTCCATGTTTGTGATGGTCGGACGAAGTCTGGGCGTGGGTACTGCTCTTTGTCGGTGGAGTGAGACATTTTTGGACTCGACGTGTTTGGGTGGTACTTTTTTGGATTTACAAGTCCGAAGACAGAGAGACAATTATTGAGTTCATCGGTCTCAGCAGTAACAACAAGGACTGAATTACGTGTGTAGTAGTCCAGGTGAGTACCTACAACCGCGAGATGGGACAGGTGTTTGGAACGAGGCGGGGTCTTGCGCGTCATTTCACGTCAGGGAGGTGTTTTCGATCGAGCATAGAGGTTCCTTCCCCTTCCCTCCCTCCTCCAACAGTAAAGCATCGAAGAGACAGGACTCTGAAGTAACGCATCAGACTTGACTCGGTCCACCAACTCGGTACCTCTGAGATCCACAAGTATAACAATATGAAGAGAGATACGTTTACTAACTAAACCACTCTCAACAGTACAGTTCAATCGAAAATACTCGGAGTCCGAGAAACATGACCGAATCAATAGTCAAGGAGGTGATGTATTATTAGATACCCTCTTGAGTCCTCTTCCTCATGTCATTAGGCATAGATAGCAGCAGAGATATCACCGCTGTCGTTGAGCGCCACCAAATATAACCACAAGCACAGATAAGCAAACGCAAGGCAGCAGATAAGCAGGCTATCAGGTCCGAATCAGTTCATTAACGCATGCGACCCGCCGTGGCGGTTTCGGTCTCTTATCTCTCTTTCTCTTTCTCTCTCTCTCAGAAAAGTCAGGTATTTAAATCCTCATTCCTCATTCCTCATCCCAATCCCTTCTCAAGACCGAGTGGGGTTTTTTCTTCTCACTCTTCCCAATTTTTTCTAATTGCCGAAGAACTCCAGTCTGACTCATCAGTGCCCGAGCGCACAGTACCCGAAACCAAAGAAGAAAAACATGAAACGCCCAATATGAACATCTACCAATCCAGGAAGCGCCGAGGACTCGCGCAAGACCAGATGGCAGCGAGGGCAGCTGTGAACCGATGCGCCACGCCCCGCGGTCACCAAAAAACTCCCACCAGGGCCCCGGACCCTGTCCTTGCATGACCCAAGAAAAGAAAAGAGAAACATGCCATGTGAGGCATGACGAAGATCAAGACCCTTGCGAAAGTCCAAGCTCTCAGACAAATGTCTCACCTCACCTGGCCAGCAAGTTGACCCAGCTACGCCTCTTCTTCTTCATGTCCCCAGCGGCGTCCGACTTCGCAGAAGCAGCAGTAGCAGCACCTTTCGAGCTCCCTCGCGGCAGAGCTTTCCTATCCTTTGACGAAGGAGCTTGCGACGCGGACCTCGATTGCGACTCTTCCATGCGGGCCAGCCAGTCGGTGAATTCCAGCTCGCCCGGCGCGGAAGCGGTCGACGCAACGGAGACGTCCCGTCTGAGCGAAGGGCGGGCCATGCTCAGAGGTCTGCTGAAACGAGGCGAGGAGCTGCGAGCGGGCATTTTGCCGGCTGCGATGGAGGAGGATGAAGACGAGGAGGAATGCGAGAAGCGAGGCCGGCGGGTGCTGTACGGGGCTTCGTCTGAAGATGAGTCGAGGGAAGAGAGCGAGAGGTTTGGGCCGGAATGGAAGGAAATTGCTTCGACGGGTGCCGGGACCGGGTCTTGGAATCGTACTGTGCGTTTGGGCTTGGGTGTTGAGGAGGATGTGATGGAGGAGCGGCCGCCGGTGGAGTGGATGGAGGATTGGTCGGCGCTGGTGTAGGTGCTGTCGCTGGCACTGCCGCAGACGCTGCTTGGAAGACCGGAATTCATTTTTGCCGGAGAGTGTGAGTTGAACTTTTTTTCCTTTTCTGTTCTTTCCTTGTCGTGGGTGTTTCGCGTGTGGATGAGTTTCGATGGTTTTCGTTATGAATTCCTTTTGTGGGTATATTTCAAATTTTGGAAAATGTCGTGAAGTTTTCGTCGTTGGTGTATCTTCGTTGGATATATCAGAGTGTCGAGCTAAGTAGGAAGAGGTATGGCTCAGGCAGTGATTATCTGCAAGAAATAAAAATGTCCGAGGAAGGATGTTACGAGGTAAGACAGAAAAGACGGCGATCCTGGTCTGCGGAGGAATGCAGCAGTAGCAATAATAATAGTGAGAGGTTAAGCAAGGCTCACAGGTGAGACGAAGGCTTGGAGGTGAGCCGTGTCCGGCTTGGGTTTATGCAGGTTATACGGGGATCACACGAGGATCAAGGTAACTATAGCAAGGTGGTCGGTAGCTTCGGGCAGTCATAGCGGGCAGGACAGGGCACGGCGAGGCACTGTGCACGATCGGACGGGACACGATCCAGATGGGTGGAGTCGAGGACTCTTCGTGCCTAGATGGATCAAAGTGGCCAGGGCTTGGTTGAGAAAATGTAAATCGCTTGCAGCGTAGAGGCATGTGCCAGAATGATTTGCTTTGCTTTGCCGTGGAAGGGCAAGATGGGGCTGGGCCAGACTCACGTGGGCGTGCAGTGGTGAGCATGCAACGAATAGAGTAGTACAGTAGTTACGCCTCGTTTAACAAATAACTTGCTTGCGAAGCGAGAGAGGGACAGCGAAGAGAAGAAAAAACCCGCTGCTGTCTGTCCACTTCCATGCTACCTACCGCCTACAGTACCGCGTACATGGTACTACTGCAATGCAGCAACAGCTCGAGCATTCTGGTACAGTACCCGTGTTGCATAAATAGATCATTATTGATGATGATGTGCTCAATCGCCAGCAGGGATCAGGCGGCTACGCGAGCGGCAGGTTGCATGTTGCATGTCGGTGTTGCACTTGTTCGCGTGGCATGCCATGAAAATAAACAATAATACTCCTGTCGTCCCTTTCACCAGCAGAGCTTACTTCATGTGCTACTTTACCATCGTAACACCAGGAACATGACCACGATCTGACCGATGATGATGATGATGATGATGATGATGATGATCATGGTGATGTCGCTTTAGCCTTCACCTATTCGCAATACTCGCATTTTTCGACTCGCCTAGTGCTGCGCCACCGAGTGCGCCAAACGCCGTGGGCGGCGGCATTACATTTTCGTCGCTTCCGGGCTGAGCTTAGTCTTTGCTAGGTAACTAACCCTGAAACCCTTCAACGGTCTTCTTCACGATTCACAAATCATACACCTGAGCCATGGTTCACAGCAGCGGCGCCCATCATCGCCCTAAACCAGTTCCTGCCATCGCCCGCCCGCCGTGCATCATCTCGCATCCCGAAAATGCCGTGTTACATTGGCCCACGTTTCCTAAGGGGGACCTCACTCAACTTGCAGTACCTGGCAATAATTCTTGTACTGTACTCGCGATACTAACACCCTGGTCCGCCACTCACTCACTACTGCTACACCCGCTAGGCGACGATGACAACAACATCAGCCACTCGCTTGGTTATGCGCCGGGACTTGTGCTTACTGTTCAGGCACACACTGAGCTAATGCAGACAGTGGCCTGACCGACTACTGCACGCCGGCAAGACGTGGCCACGCTTTCATATATTAAATCGTTACTACCAAGCCTGCCTAAACCAGCAATGTCCAAACTCCTAATCCGTCGTCTGTTCTTGTTTTCGTCTCGTGGTCCTTTGCATTTCCCATTTCATCAATTCATCACTCGGCTAGTTCTGTACCCCGCCATTACTGTGACACCCCCCTGTCTTCGTCTTCCATTCCACTCCCTTGACCTCCAGTTCCAAGCTTCTCCTCCCGTCCTCACCCTCATCGCATCCCTGACACTCTCCTCGCCTTTGCACTTTCAGCCGCATCCGCCATCAGCTGTTCCTCCATGTCCATCTCCTCGCTTGTCGGCAAGCTAGAATTCCGCCCCACCATGGATGCGCGAAGCAACCAGGTAGAAAGCGCCGACACATCTGCCGCCGTTGGCGTGCTCAACGTCTTCGCTTGCTTCGGCGCCCGCCTACATGTAGCCATGCGAAACGAGAGAGCCGCTTTGCGCAGGTGCCTAACGTAGCTGCTCGCCGACGAGTCTCGTCTCATGGCACTCTGACTTTCCACTTCTTCCTCGTCGTCGGAGAATTCGAAAAATGACCCGGCCGGCCTCTCCTTCTCGCACTTGGCCTCGCTTGACGAAGCCGCCGACACGTTACGCGAGTGTACGCCGACACTGCTCTTTGAGCTGCTGCCGTGACTGTCGACGCTGGTGTCGGTGCTGTAGATGCTGCTCGACCTTGAACCCGACATGCCAGCCATGACGCTACTGCCAACTGATGCAGACCGGTAGCTGAGGGCGCTGCCTGTCGAGCTCGACTTGCGAGTATAAGGTTTGTTGCGCAGAGATCTCATGCTGCTCTCGCTGGGACTGCACACCTTACTCGCCCAGTCGTCCAGAGCACTGCTCTCGGATGACAAAGGCGAGTCAAAGTCCGCAATGAAGTCGCTACTCAGCCGGCGGGAGTCAAAGTCCTCGATTAGACCTTGCAGGCTCAAGCTGGCCCTCTGAACGGCAAGATGTGTATCGCGTCGGCATTTATGGGCCTCCGCTTCCTTGCTGTAGACACTGCTTGGCCGGCGAGAACGATTGTGCAGGCTGTTTGTCATCTTGGGCTCCTCCACAGCATTGTCGTCTTCCGGGATGATTGGCAGCGGCTTCATGAGATTCAACTCCAGTTGTCGCTGGAGCCGGTACGCCGCGAGGTCGGCATCGTAAAGGGCTTGCTCCACAATGCCATACCAGTCGTCGCTGTCGTCGCTGGTCTGCGCCAGCTGCTGCTGCCTAGCGCCCTCAAAGTATTGATCAAAAGACATGGCGGCCAGCCGCTGATTGAAGTGAATGAAGGTAAAGTAGTTGGTGTTTGAGGGAGCGAAAGCGAAGGGATGAGTGAGAGCTTGCACAACCAACAATCACATCGAGGTCGAGACTCGGTCCTACCTATCTACTCAACCCGCCATTAGGCCGTGGAGTTTACATCGCAAAGAAACTCCCACACCTCAAGGCCAGATCAGAGATCAAGAGTAGGTCATTCCCCCCTAATTGCAAAGAGTACCGCAGGTTTTTTCTGGGCCTGGTACCAGGGGCTCGCAAGTATTGACAAAGAATGCTACCGAACTACAGTGCCGCAAAACTGCTGGAAAAACATCGACAAGATCTTTAGATCTCCATCTTACAGGCGGTGTCCAAAAACGCCTCCCGTGCCACCCGCGACCACCAGAACCCAGGCTGGTGGGAAAAAGCGTCGATCGGGCACCCGCCAGCGCGGCACGATACTTCAGCCCGCAAAAAATGATAATGGGCAATTCACACAACGAAACCGCCCATGATGTGGTAAGAGCCAATACTCCAATCGACGACTTCACAACCATCCACCACGGGGCGGCAGCCAAAGAAACTACCACCAAACAGCAGCAGCGGAAGTTTGTTCGAACGAACCTAGAAGCTCTGCTGCTAAGCCAGCATGAAACGCCTTTCTCCTGAAGAAAGGGCCTCGGTCGGACCTAACATCCACTCCACTGGGCGGACCAGAGAGAGATGATCACCGCCGGCCTCAAAGCCGTCGAGGCCGTGAAGAGATCCTAGCCGACGTACTGGAGTTCGGGACCCGTACCACGGTTCAAGATTCATCAGCAGTAGCAGCCCGAACCGAACAGTGAGGTGATTGCGGAGCCCAGGCGTCCGGAGAGCTAGAAGATGCCGCGCCCAGGTTGCGACCGCCGAGGTCCTCAGGTCCCGCGAGGCCAGCCAGGAGTGCCGTGTTCTTAGTGCCGAAAGATAGGTCTCAGGTTCCTGGGAGTCTTAGGAGGCCAAGACCACTGGAAATGGTGACTTTAATTTGATCAACAATCGATGCAATGCAGCACGACATGATTCGTCTCATCACCCATAACTATGCCGACTGGACGGCCTCTTTTCACGATTGCCCATGACAAGCCGAATTATTGGTCATGCCAGAGACCTATAAGACCCGGTCCGCTATATGGCGGCTTACCGGCGCCCGAAGCGGGGATTCGTTCTTCACGAGCCGTCAGATTGTCTCACATCGCCGAAGTCTATCTAGGCCAGGCACAAGCGACGTTCGTCTTTCTCCTGGTGTTCCCATCCCATTGCCCCGCCCGCGCGGGCAGCTTCAACTTTCCCAAGTAGGGTCTTATGGCTGACTCTCAACTCGGTACGCTATGTGAGTTATGAAGTCGCACCTTACTATCCGATCTTTACGATGACAGTGTTCACAATGCTGCCTTTTTCACACCAACGACGCGAGTCCACGAAGAGGGAAAAAGGGTCCCAGCCCGCGAAGCGAGCAATCAAGACTGCTGAGCGATTATACAATGTCTATCGTCGCGAAAGTACATTGTACGGTCTTCACGTTGCTAACTAATGATACTACGGCTCTACTACACTCATGACTCGAGTCTACTGTACTAAAGAAGGACGATCATAAGCACCGATCTGCCGCTTCTGGAAACAAAGTACGAAACTCTTTGACGCTGTTCGGTCGAGCTAGCTACCTAGCGAGCCAGCGAATTCCTTTTTGAGTAATTACTCATCCTTCGAGCACGAAAATCTGGTCTGTTCCTGTTGATGTTTACTGCAAGATGTCGCGTGAGGGATCTGCATTGGCCCGAGGACAACGGCTACTGGATCTTACGAACCCGTTTCGAAATACGTCGGTCACAACGATTCATGCGTTCAGGATGCAAGACTTGTGATCGTATTGAGGTAACGTGTGGATGACCAAGTAAGACGACTAACCATTCTATTGACAACGCTCTACGGAGATCTTTCATACATCACAGCACAGTAACCATCCGCTGCCTTAACCTATCGGCTCCTCGAGTCTCGTCTCGTCTCAATTAACTTCACGCCGCAGCTCCGGGCTCGAAGTGTGCGAGAATCATACGAGTCAAACGAACAGCTTTAGCCGCAACAAATGATTAAAGAAGCCCGCGAAATCATGCCCTCATAGCAGCATCATCGGCTAAACGAAACACCGCAATCCTACCTCTAACTTTCGACCTCAACTCCAACTCCCTCTTTCGCCCACCCGCCAGACCGCATCCAGCATTGAACGACCACATGCTGAGACAACAAGCGCAGTTGTATAGCTACGATGGCGTCTTTTTGCAACAGCGTTGACTGGACGCCACGTGTTTCAGCCACTGCGTCCTCCTAGTCGCCCACTGCCGCCCTACCTGACCCTACTCCAATCCTGCATCCATCTCACGATCCTTCTCAACCTGCCCTAGCCTAATCCTGCTGCCCTGCCTCTCGACCCGCCTTCCTATCCTGGAGAACCCAGGAACCTAAAACACAGCTGTGACAACTGGACTCGAGAAGCAGCAATACATTAGGACGCCAGAAGGACCCGGAGGCCAGTCAACGATAAAACATGCCGCGGTACAAACGTGTGGAAGTATCAGAGTTGGAGGGTCCTTGATCGACAATACTACAGGAAACGTCCCGTGGGTTGACTACGGAGTGTAAAGTGAGTTTGATCGGTATGAGGAGTGACTTTTCTCTACTGGGTTGGGGACTTTTGCGTAGTGGATGAATAGGTGAGTGAGAAGCTGTGGCTCCGGATTGTGCTCCCTTCTTCCGGCTCTCCGTTTTGTCATGTGCTTTTGCTTTTGCTGAGTTGTTTGTCATCTTTTATCCTACTTTAGGCACTTGGTTGGTTAGCTGTTCTGTGGAGAACGAGAGTGGTTTGTGTGCTTGGCTGACTACTCCTCGAAGACTCGTTTATGGAACACCTGTCATCCTCGGCTGTAGTGGAAAGTAGTAAGTACTGGAACCATCTTCCCCCGTAACAAAGTCTTAACGCTTCAAGACACCAGGTATGTATATCGATCTCTCCGAGTCTCGAAAGATCAAAACGCCTCAGATCCGATGGCGGCCAAGGAGACGCGAGCAAACAAATCTATCATCGACCATAAAATCAATCGAGACTTCCCTTTTTCTGTGAAAGAAGCAATGCATCTCAAAATCCGAACTGTGGACAACACCAGCCTATCCAAGGCGGCCCTAGACCACAATTCATATCAAAGCTCGATTTCCATCATAATCTCCCCATCCTCATCCGGCTCCTCCGTCTGCCGAAACCCCAACGCCTCGTAAAACCCAAACGGCGAGTCCTCCGCTCTCACTCGTTTCCGCGCACAGCCCTCTTTGGGAGTAGACATGACCCCCAACCGTTCGGCTGCAGGATACGTCGTTTTGACATGCTCGATGGCCGCGCGCACGACATCGTGGCCGTAGCCGCGTCGTTGGTAGGGGGCGGCGATCATCAGGCGCCAGATGTAGTAGCCGGAGGTCGGGGGCCAGAGGGCGAGCATTAGGAAGCCGATGGGGGAGGAGGAAGAGGTGGTGGTGGTGGTGGCGGTGTTGGCGGTGTTGGAGGTATTGTTGGAGCCGGCGATTTCGATGGTGTCAGTGGTGTCGTTTGCGTAGATTGCTCGCATCCAGGCGTCTTCCGAGTAGTGGCCTTCGCACATGGACATTGGGTTCGGGGCTAGGTTGCCGGCTTGGGAGGGAGGGAGGCGGAGGTTAGCGACGGCACGCCAGTTGGACTCTGTTATTTCACGGAGGGAGATTTTTGAGGGGGTAGATGTGTTGCGGGGAGTTGATGTTTCTGTTGTTTTTGATGATGTTGCTGTTGATTTTGCTGTTGACTTTGCTCTTGCTGCTTGGTAGGTGTCGCTGGCGTCGTTGTACTTGTTGTCGTTACTGTTGTCCGCCATTGTACTGTCGGTGGAGATTTCCATGTCAATTGGAGGAATGGTACTTTCCTTTTTCCAATTCTTCTTTGCTTTCACTTCTCATTCGAGAACTATGTCTTCGGATGCAGACGACAAGAGGCAAGGACCAGATGGCTAATATCAATCCTGTGCAGTAGTAAGCTGACATTATATGTCCCATGGCTTTGGTTCAGACCAAAAGGCTGATGATCCAGAATGAATCATCCCGAAGCTTTAGAGCTAGGTTAAGGTTAGCAACAACGTTGATGTAGTCCATGTCCTACACTCGTATTGTGAACCAATAGAACATAACGAGGACAGAACCTCTTCGGCCGTCTCCAGCATCGTTCGACGTTTGATGTCGAGAGACACACCCGCGGGTCTCGATGATGAGCCGAGACAAAATAGTTCTAGGCCGACCTCCGCTCTAGTCGATTGGACAGCAAATTTGTAGTCCCGACAGAAGCGTCAGAACCGATGTGTACTCGAGCCTATAAGCAGAGGCGAGTTTCTTTCATACGGCATGAGAGGTCGACGGTCTTGAGTGAGTCCATGCGGGAAGAAGAGTGAGGTCTGAGATGAGGCGGCTTCCCAAGTCGTGGAGTTAACCGTTGGCCTCGGCGCACATGCGTAAGCAGCAAAAGTGAAGTAGGCTGACCACTTAGCGCTCATACTAACAAGGAAGCAGTGGACATCGAAAGAGTCTAGGCTCAGGAGGCACTGTTTTGCTCATCTTCACAGTCGAGCACTGCCGGACCAAAATCAAGTACGAGTTGATCTACAGTTATGTAAGGCGGTAAGTGTTACCACGCACATCTCGTTGATTCGTGCGGTAATACTCTATACAGCAAACTCAACCGCATCTCATTGTTTTTACGTGACTAAGATACGGCCTAAGGCGGCAGACTCAATGGAACATTACTAACCACACAAAAGGTTCTGGTCACAGCGCATCGACCAGAACATGTCTAACCGCCTTAGCATCCTTAGTCAGTCAGGGCGTCCTCGAAAGAGATGTTGATACTGGTTTGACGTTCTTAGCTAGGAGGCATAAAAAGAACTACTTTATACACGAAGCGCCCCGCGGTACGGGGTTGTGTAGCAAACTTCTGGTGTTTGTATTGCCGTGTAGCAAACTTATGTCAGGTCAGCGGTTCAAGAGGCCAATTGCACGGGTATCAGTGACCTTCGTAGGTTAATAGCACTAATCTCTATACAAGCAATCTAACGTCCGTGGCGAGCGTGAGAGGCTGACACAAATACCGCTTACCAGCTTGTGATATCGAGCTTCATCAATATCTAGAAAACACAGACGACGTGCTCGCCACTCTTCTCGTCCCGGACTTACTAATGTGACCGACAACCAGCGAGCCTTAGCATCGGAGATGTCAAGATACAGGCGTGGCTTGTTACGGCCTGTCGACAAAAATATGATCGAGGACTGGAGAGATGCAATTCCAGCCGTAAGAAGTCAATTCGCAGAACGTATGCGGACCTGACGCAGCGTCGACTGAATGTCGGAGCAAAATGATGTCGATGGATGCATGCTGCCACTCTGCCACCGTATTGGCGAGTGATCAGCTCATGACATACGAGACGAAACAAGTGATTCTTCCATCACACGTCGAAGAATCCTGGATGAAAGTCCACCAAGTCCGTGCAAAGCGGTCTCCATAGTCCATGTCGAATTCTCCAAGCTCGAAACGCAATCGCGAGGCGAAGATAGAGATGTGACCACAGCTGATTCCCGATCTATCAGAGAACTCAGTACGAGCATAGTCAAGATTGGGTGCCCAGCAACGGGTCGAATCGCTCTATGCTCAGCGCGAAAACAGACTCACTATCCGAGGTAGCGTGAGTCTGCCGTTAAGTAATGTTTTTGTAAGCTGGCAATGTTTGTAGAAGAAGAAGAAGCCAGCGCGAAGGCGAGAGAAGCGTTGCGTTTTGAGGTGTTTTGCTAGCGCCGGCAGAGACGGGAATGAGCGGGATTGCGGGAAGTGGCGATGTGGTTGGCTGGAGCGTGTAGTGGGAGAGCGAGCAGCTACGGCTACGTGGAGGGTAAACTGGATTGGGAGGGAGACATAATAGAAGTGAAGCAGCGTTGTTGCCGTCCTATATCTGACTAGACCCGTCAATAACTCTCTCCCGACTCCTGACCTTACCCTCCGCAGGCCATATCACAGGCCACGTTTTTGCAGCCACATCGTCTTAGCCGTAGTTGCACGAGCGAGTACCTAGTCAACGGCCTCGAACAAGCCGACCGCCTCGCCTCGTAGATCTCACGACACCATCCACAACCGCTACCTTCTCCTTCCACCACTCACACTCTCAACATCATGGATTACGAGGCGCTTAAAGAGCAGTGGTCCGACATCGAGGACCGCGATGGCGTCCGCCTGTCATGGAACACCTTCCCTTCGACCCGCATGGAAGCCAGCCGTCTGGTTGTCCCTATCGGTGCCCTCTACACACCTCTGAAGGAGAAGACCGACGAGACACCCCTCCTCACATACGAACCCGTTACCTGCAAGCCGCCATGCCGAGCTGTCCTCAACCCATTCTGCCAGGTTGACATGCGCGCGCGCATCTGGATATGCCCATTCTGTCTGCAACGCAACAACCTCCCACCTCATTACAAGGACATCAGCGAGAATGCCATCCCACCCGAGCTGCACCCCGGCAGCACCACAATCGAGTACAGACTTGCACGACCCGCGCCTACGCCGCCCATTTTCCTGTTCGTTGTCGACACATGCCAGGAGGAGGATTCGCTGAGGGCACTTAAGGACAGCATCATCATGTCGCTAGGCCTCTTGCCGCCTAACGCATTGGTCGGTCTGATCACATTTGGCACCATGGCCATGGTCCACGAGCTGGGATACACGGAATGTGCGAAGTCATACGTCTTCCGCGGAAACAAGGACTACACAGCCAAGCAGGTCCAGGAAATGCTTGGTCTGATCGGTGCGCCTGGTGGCAGGCCGAACATGCCGCCTGTTCAGCAGCCGGGTAGGCCTGCAGCGCCAATGGGTGGTGCTCAGACGAGATTCCTGCTTCCGGTGCAGCAGTGCGAATTCCAGCTCACCAACGTCCTGGAGGGTCTGCAGAAGGACCCGTGGCCAGTCACAAACGAGAGGCGTAACGTTCGCTGCACTGGTGTTGCGCTGACTGTTGCGACGGGCCTGCTCGAGACCAGCTTCCAGAACTCTGGCGCAAGGGTTATGCTCTTCACTGGAGGCCCGGCCACTGAGGGCCCTGGTATGGTTGTCAGCGCCGAGCTCAAGGAACAGATCCGTTCGCACCATGACATCGACCGCGACAACATCAAGTATTACAAGAAGGCACTCAAATTCTACGACAACCTCGCAAAGCGCGTTGCGCACAATGGTCACGTTGTCGACATCTTTGCCGGCTGCCTCGACCAGGTTGGTCTGCTCGAAATGAAGGGACTGCCCAACACTACTGGTGGCCACATGATTCTCACCGACTCCTTCACATCCTCCATGTACAAGCAGTCCTTCGCCAAGATCTTCGACACCGATGCGGATGGCAACCTTGCAATGGGCTTCAACGCTTCGCTTGAAGTATTGACCACCAAGGAGTTGAAAGTGACTGGTCTGATCGGCCACGCTGTGAGCCTGAACAAGAAGTCCAGCTCCGTTGGTGAGACCGAGTGCGGTATCGGCAACACTTGCAGCTGGAAGATGTGCTCTATCGACCCTTCAGCAAGTTACGGTATCTACTTTGAGATCGCTGGCCAGGGTGGTCCTGCAGCGGCAAACATGCAGCAAGGCCCACAAAAGGGACTCATCCAGTTCCTGACATACTATCAGCACAGCTCCGGACAATATCACCTTCGCGTGACAACTGTTGGCCGTAACATGAGCGGACCATCCGGCGACCCTGCCATCGCGCAATCTTTCGACCAGGAAGCCGCTGCAGTCCTCATGTCACGTATCGCAGTCTTCAAGGCTGAAGTCGACGATGGCCCTGACGTTCTCCGATGGGTTGACCGCATGCTCATTCGCCTCTGCTCACGCTTTGCTGAATACCGCAAAGACGACCCCAGCAGCTTCCGCCTGGAGAAGAACTTCACTCTCTACCCTCAGTTCATGTTCCACTTGCGTCGCTCGCAATTCTTGCAGGTCTTCAACAACTCACCCGATGAGACAGCCTTCTACAGGCACGTGCTGAACCACGAGGACGTTGGCAACTCGCTCGTCATGATCCAGCCCACACTCGACAGCTACAACTTTGACCAAGATGGCGCAGTACCCGTGCTGCTCGACTCGACCAGCATCCAACCCCAGACTGTGCTTCTCCTTGACACCTTCTTCCACATCCTCATCTTCCACGGTGAGACCATGGCCGAATGGCGCAAAGCCGGTTACCAGGACCAGGAGGGCTACGAGAACTTCAAGGAGCTTCTCGAGACTCCCAAGGAGGATGCAAGGGTATGTGATTTTCTGCCACCCGCAATCTACATCAATATACTGACTCTATCTACAGGATCTCATCCAAGACCGTTTCCCTCTTCCCCGTTTCATTGTTTGCGACGCCGGCGGATCGCAAGCTCGCTTCCTGCTCGCCAAACTCAACCCGAGCACGACGCACACTTCCAGCAGCTACGGTGGCGTCACGCAGACTGCTCAGACGATTTTCACCGACGATGTCAGCCTGCAGACCTTTATGGATCACTTGATGAAATTGGCCGTCAGCGGAACGAACTAGGAAGCAGTGTAGTCGGCGGGAAAGCATTGGGAGCGAAGGCGCAGGGGGTTTAGATGATTTCATTAGGATGGCAGTGAATAATGCCAGTGTTTTTCTGATGATGATCGAAGTATCGAACGATATTGTGCAGAAGCGTTGGCTGAGATTGGTTGAGCATGGTAGCGCTGTACTGTGCTTGATGTTGAAGCTCGAGTACTGTAATCTCCAATTTCCGAGTCTCCAATTCTCCAATTCCGAGTGAGGTGATGGGTAATAATGTTAAGGTAAGCGTCGGTGGGTCCTTGCGAAACAGATGGGCCGAAAGGAGTAATCGAGGGCGACGGATCTCGGAGTTGGCACGAGCCTCGGACAGTTTGATCATTGTTGGTGCTGATTACGATGACCCCGCTGTGATTGGACCTTCCGTCACTCGCGCAATAATTTGGAAGGGACGGCCTCGAGTCGATGAATGGCCTCATCTTCATTCAGCTCGTCTCACATCGTCCTCTCCTTCTGCTCACCACCAACATTGTCCTCCTCACCTATCTACCTACCTCTCCTCCTCGACTCCACATACTGTATATCGGCCATACGCATCCCCTTCTCACACATATCACAACGCCGCCACTCCCCCCTCACCTCCGACTCGCCATCATCCCGAGTCGCAACCACCACCGCCGCCAACCCACCATTGACCTGACCTGACCCGACCATACCACCGTCCTCCGCCGCAGCCATGTCCTTCTCCTCTCTGGTCTCTGACCTCACCTACCGCGACCGCCCCAACCCCAACGCAGATGCCCGCTCGCAAATCTCAAGAGCAAAGTCATACGCCTCTACAGCTGCCACCAGCGTCAGCATCACCGGAGACATCTCCTCCCAGCTCCATGGCGGTTACAGCCATCCTCTCGCCCGCTCATGGCAGGCAGAGCGTCAGCTCACCAAGTCAATGCTCATATACCCAATCTTCATCACCGACAAGCCCGACGACTGCGAGGTCATCTCTTCCCTCCCCGGCCAGAAGCGTGTCGGCCTCAACAAGCTCGTCCCACTCCTCACACCTCTCGTGGCAAAGGGCCTGAAGTCCGTGATGCTATTTGGAGTTCCTCTCGCTCCTGACGCAAAAGACGCCCTCGGCACCGCCGCCGACGATCCCAATGGCCCCGTCATTCAGGGCATCCGTCTGATTCGCAAAGCCTTCCCGCGCCTCTTCATCAACGCAGACGTCTGCATCTGCGAGTACACCAGCCACGGCCACTGCGGCATCCTGCACGAGGACGGATCCCTCAACAACCAGCTCTCGGTTGAGCGTGTGTCCGACGTCGCAATGGCCTACGCCGAGGCCGGCGCCCACTGCGTCGCACCCTCAGACATGAACGACGGCCGCATCCGCGCCATCAAGCTCAAGCTGATCGAAGCCGGCATCGCCCACCGCGTCCTGCTCATGTCTTACTCTGCGAAGTTCTCCGGCTGCCTCTACGGTCCTTTCAGGGAAGCAGCTGGCTCCACGCCCTCCTTCGGCGACAGGCGCTGCTACCAACTCCCGCCCGGCGGCCGCGGTCTCGCGCGCCGCGCTATCGTGCGCGACATCGGCGAGGGCGCCGACATCATCATGGTCAAGCCCGCTTCGCAGTACCTGGACATCATCTCGGACGCGAAAGAGATTGGTAAGGACATGCCTGTGGCTGCGTACCAGGTCAGTGGCGAGTATGCGATGATCTGCGCCGCGGCCCAAGCGGGTGTGTTCGACCGCAAGACGATGGCGTTTGAAAGCACGGAGGGCATCCTGCGAGCTGGCGCGAACATTGTGATTTCATACTTCACGCCCGAGTTCCTCGACTGGCTGGAGACGTAAGGAAATGGGCTGGAAGATGGAACAAGACACCACATTATGGAGCAAGGAGTGAGGAAACGGACAGGGCCATGAAGAGCAGCAGGAAGGTACACAAGAAGAGCACGTCGGAACCGTGGCGTAACGCGACCTCTGCAGTCACGACACGAATGAGTCCCGCCCAAATGGAAAGGGCAAGGGAACAAAAAATTATCAAATACCCACATAACACGACGGCTTCTCTGTCGATGCATTCAAAATCGGCTTGACCGATGAATTCCCTACTCTACGGAAGGCTGCACGAAGGACTTTTTTCCCCGACTGCCGCAAGCAATATGCCTCTGTCGTGAGTCAACTTGTGTGATGTTCCATTTCGGACAACTTCTTGTCATCGTAGGTTCTCCGCACTTCGCGATGAATTGACTTTCCGTTTCTTTCGGCTGCCGGTTAATCGGGCTGCAGCTTTCAGCGGCCGACAGCTCATATCGCACTCACTATACGCCGTCGCATACTGGTACTTATAGAACAATGTAGGTTTGTTTTCGCCAGGCTACGGCACTTTCTATTCACTTCGCCGAAGCTTCCCTCCCTAGCCATGTATTGCAATCTTGTATCACTTGCGACTGTGTCGTTACTAACAACATGGCCTTCTCATTCGCATGCCAAACTAATCGGGAATGCTACCACGCCCATGGTCGATCTCGGATACGCCCAGTATAGAGGTAACACCAGTCTCACTGGCACAAACGTCTTCTACGGTATCCACTACGCCCAACCGCCAATTGGCGAACTTCGCTGGCGGCCTCCGCAGGACATCGAAACCCGGAACAACTACAAACCAACTGAAGTCCTCAACGCCGAAAGTCCTGGTCCATCTTGCGTCCAAGGAAACCCAGCCTGGCGCCCACCCCAACGAGACAACACGACTGCCGTCCCGCAGACCGGCGAAGAAGACTGTCTGCGTCTCGATGTCGTCGTCCCGACCGCACCGAAAGAGCCTTTGCTCCCTGTCTTGGTGATGATCCACGGCGGCGGTTTCACCCAGGGAAGTTCGTACGCGGTTCCGGGCTCGGCGATGGTCAACACTTCGGACGGATCGATGATTTACGTTTCGTTGCAGTATCGGTTGGGCGTCTATGGGTTCCTCTCTAGTGTCGAGGTGAGGGAGAATGGAAAGGCGAATGTTGGCCTTTTGGATCAGAGGGCGGCGTTGGGATGGGTTCAAAGGAATATCAGGGCGTTTGGGGGCGATCCGGCGAGGGTTACGATTATCGGTGGGAGTGCTGGGGGGAGTTCTGGTGAGTCGTGATTGAAATGGGAATGACTGATCGGGTTTTTGCTGACTGTTTGAATAGTGATGGATCAGATGAGTATGTCAGTCCGTTGACTTCTGACTGGGCTGCAACTAACTCTTGGTAGTCATGTATGGTGGTGTTTCCACTCCGCCCTTCAGAGCCGCCATCTCTGAGTACCCATGGTGGCAATCGTAAGTCTAGCTATTCCTTTGATGTATCGATCGGCAAGCACTAATCACCACCCTCCTCTCAGCTATCACAACAACACCATCCTCGAAAGCCAATACCGCCTCCTCCTCTCAGCATCCTCATGCAACGACCTCCAGTGCCTTCGCTCCCTAGACCCCGCATCCCTCAAATCAGCCGCCCAGCAAACCTACGTAGACGCCTACCACTCCTCCCCCAGCCTCTACGCTTTCGGCGACTTCTTCTACGGCCCCTCCGTGGACGGCGACATCATCCGCGACCTCCCCAGCAACGAATGGAAGCAAGGCCACTTCACCAAAGTGCCCCTGCTAGTCGACCACAATGGCTACGAAGGCTACAACTACGGCAACCAAAGCATCACAACCGCCGCCGAGTCCCAGGCAGATTTGCAAACCCTCTGGCCCGCCGCCACCACCTCTTTCTTCGATCGCTTGTACCAGCTCTACCCGAGAGAGGCCTACAACAGCACTTTCTGGCAGCGCCAGACGCTCTTCGGCGACTTCATCATCAACTGTCCCACGTACTACATGGCGTCCGCCATGGCCGACGCAGGCCTGCCGGCTTACAAACTCGTCTTCAACGCCGGGACGCAACTGCACGGCGCCACGTCGCCGTTCTTGCTCCAGCCGAACGACTCTGAAAGTAAGTCTTGTCTTGTTCCGCTGTTCAGAGAAAAAAGAAAGCCCTTGCCCAGAAACGAAAAGTCAAATCACAGTTCGCGAATACATTTGTACAATCTTACTTACTGCAGCATTTGCTAATGTTTCAATTCTTCAAACAGCCGTCAACAACTCGACCCTAGCGTCCTACATGAAAGACTGGTTCATCTCCTTCGTGACGGACCTCGACCCCAACGCTCGTTCGTTCTCGCCCGAGAGTGAGGGGAAACCTTTCTGGCCGCTTTACAATCCACGCTTGGGAACGGCTGGCGACGGCGATGGCGCTGAGTTTGCTATCATGGACGTCAACTACACCCAAGTCGGCGTCATCCCGGACTTTGACGTTTCGGACAAGTGCGATTTCTGGTTTGGGAGGTCGTGGGTTGTGAGGAATTGAATTTTCCCTAGGGAAAGAAAGGTGTCTTAAGACCGAGGTGTCTCTCTTGACCGTACAGCATTGCTAGCCGTCGCGAGCAAAAACCGTAGATTCGAGGGAGAGGAACCGCGCACACGATGACAACGATGGGACCTAATTCTCCTTTTCGTTGTTTCAAAAGGGCTTGCTTCCAACAAGTCATCTGTTCATATATCCGCAAGAGAATCGAGGCAGGCTTGCCAGTCATCGTTGCTGCTTTCAATCAGCGGGATCAGAATACGTACAAAAGTATACAGAAAGCTATCGAAGGGCAAAAAATCCGCGACTTTCGTGATCGCTACCAGTGCGCCTTTGAAAGCAAGAAGAACAAGAAGCCCAGAGCCAAAGAAGAACAGAAGAAGAAAAGTTCCCAAAACCAAACCCAGAAACTCCGATCCAATTCAGTTTCATAGTCGTTATACAATCAATCAATCAGTCAATCAATCCAACCCGTTTCGATTCAGCCAACCAGTCAATTCATTCCAATTGATCAGCCCGTCCAATTCAGTCAGGCCAGTCAGTCAACCCTCTCAAGAACCACCAGCCATCCCCTCGACCCTAGCAATCATCTTCTTCACCTTCTGCTTCTCCGCCCACTCGCGACTCGCCGCCCGTCCCCTCTCCGCAGCCGCAGCCCTAGCCTTGCGCGCCGCATCCTCTTTCTCACGCTTCTCGTTCTCGGCCGCGTCGCGGGCGGCGCCGAAGCGAGCGTACACTTCCTTGCCCTTGGAGCTGGCGCTGGCGCCGCTAGGGTTGCGGGCGGTGGGAGTTGTGCCGGGGCGGGATGACGCTGCACCTGAGGAGGAAATGGAGGTATTGCGAGGTGCTGCTGTGGCAGCGGAGGCGGTTGTTGATGAGACGTGCATGGAGGAGGGGCGGGGACGTTTTTGAACGGTGAGGGTGGAGGGTGCTGAGGGCTTTGTAGTGGATGAAGATGAGGGGACGGTGGAAGGCCGAGGTTTGGAGGTCGAGATGGTGTTGTTGCGCTTGTGTCCGGTGGTGGTTGATGTAGTGGGCTTCGCGGCAACTTCACCAGCCTTTACAGGATCCCTGGCTCGGCTGGCGGCAGTGTGGCGTACGCTGGGGGTCTTGTTGAGAGAGCTTGGCACCGGACGTGCCTTGAAGGCTGGTTTCTTCTCGTCCTTGGAAGAGGCAGCTGTGGCCTCGCGCTTTGCTCGTTCCTCACGGGCTGCTTTCAATTTGGCTGCCACTGCTTCGCCGGGAAGCTGAAAGGTGCTCTTGGTGGGTGCCTTTGAGCTCTTGGCTGCTGGTGGTGGCGTTGGGAAGGAGAGTGAGACAGGACGGGGCTTGCTATGAGGGATCGTTGTCTCCTTTTTGGGCTTTGGAGAGGTTTTGGTAGCGGGAGCCCTCGCGTTACTTGTGGTAGGTAGAATGCGCTTGCTGGAGGCTGCAGGCACTACACTTTGACGAACGTTGCCTGCGCCGGCGGGCATGATCGATGGTCTTGGTCGGGTCGATGGAGGAGCTTTGCCTGCCTCCTTGTTGGTTCCTTGAGCCATGGAAAGACGAGCCGCAGCGGCTTTGGTAAGTCGGACTACTGGCGCGGCTTTGACTTTCTTTGGCTTATCTGTCTCGCCCGTCGGCTTCTCTGTGCTTGTCTTTTCGGGCGAGGCCGGAGCAGGGCTAGCCTTGTCGACGGCTTCATCCAGGACGTCCAGAGTCTCGACAGGGTCCTCGGTCTTATCGTTGGGGACTTGGCTAGCCGAAGGCGATGCGGCGGGTTGTGCGACAGCATCGTCGAGAGCGGTCTGTTGTGATGGCGAAGAAGGTTGCGCTTCAGGCGAGTCAAAAGTAGAGGCAGCTGTTGCAGCCTCAATGGGCTCGATCGGCTCAACGTTCTCTTTGTTGCTGGTAGAGCGCTTGCTAGGCGTCTCTGTGCGAAGACTCTTGATGACTTTGGGCATTGCTGTCGCTAGAGGGGAGGACGGAGCCTCAAGCGCAGTCTGATCTTCAAGTTCCGATTTCTCGAGCTCTTGCTGTTGCGGTGGGATCGCGATTGAGATGCTGGGCAGTTCATTGGCAGCCTCTTTCGCAGATAATGTTGCAGTCTGGTTGAGCTCGGTGTCCTCAGACATCTCTGCTGTCGTCTCCGTAATCCTAGCGATATCCGCGACAGAAGAGTCTTGATCCATTTCCGGTGCAGTAGGCGGTTGCGATGCGAGCGACGTTATCCGCAGTTTCGCAAGACGCTCCATTGTCTCGTTTGTAGTAGCGTCCAAGTCTTCGTCTGCGGTCTCATTCGTCTTCTCGTCTTGCTCTTCCTGAGTCTCAGCCTCCGGGTCAACAAAAACCTTGACCTCTCCATCATGCTCTTGCTCGACCTCTACATCTTCCTCTACTGCTGGCTCTGTCTCAGCTTCAGCGGCTGCGCGGCCCTTTTTCTTTCCTCTCGTCTTCCTTGGAGCCAGCTCGACCGGTGCCTTTCTCTCTGCACTGTTTGGTGCGATGCTTCCAAGAACCTCTCTTTCGGCCGCTTCGGGAGTTGCAGAATTGATGTCGCTCATTGACAGATCGAGGACCGCATCCTCGTCAACATGCAAGCGCTCTGCGACCTCGGCCGCCTTTGCCCTCGTCATGCGACCCATGTTGTCGGCGTTTGTATGTTGCTGATTGTAAACTTGTCGTGGATGTGTCGTAAGTCTATGCTGTGCGCAATCGCAAAATGTGGGATTCGTGAAGACGGGTATGTATGTGGAGATAGTACAGCGACTGTCAATGCATCAACGGTGTTGTTTGAGGGATGAAGACTGGGGATCGTGTGGAAGTCGTCGTCGCGGAAGGTGATGGTTTGTTTACTTTTAACCGTAAGCGGAAGCGGAAGGCCCCTGCAGTTTTGAAACTGTGGGGGAAAGGAGGAGTCTAGACGAAAGCTGCGACCATACGCTCGTTTGCAGTGATAAGATGAGAAATTGGGAGATATCATGCGTCCCTAGTGGCCAGGATGCGTTTTGGAGGCAAAACGGATATCCTGCCCGGCTGCTAGGTGGGCAGAGTTGCATCGAGCAAAAGCAAAACGAATGCCGCTTCTGTGGATCGAACACAGTACCTCCAGAATGCAATTGAATGCGGGACATGAAGTGGACTTCAGTCTGGCGCTCTCCCAGGTGAGCTAAAGCGGCTTTATCGATGTGAATCGTCATAACAATTCATTAATGAAGTATTAAATATTTCAGCCGCCGCGAGGATGAGGGCGCATCGATCGCATCGGCTCCATCTCTGCCAGCATACAAAGAACATGCAACAGACCAAAGCCTGGGTACGTCCTGGGAATCGACTGCAGAATGGACGGACGGGTGGTCTACCCAGGAGAGCATGTGATCTGCCATATCTGAAAGATCATGGCAATCAGTCCATTGTTGACTGAACAAGAGATGTTACCTGGCGTCAAACTGCTCAAACGGTGACAGCGCGAGGGCTCGTCCAGCGCAGGTGTATTAGCAACATGGACAACAAGTAGGTAGGTACATATCGCTCCTATACCAAGATATCCTGCAGGTAGTCTGTGAAAGATCCGAGCACATGTCGAGTCGCAGGAGCTTTTCAATAATTGTCTCTCATCTAGTAAAGCTTGCTGCATCTTCCTGGCTCACCGTTTCCGGGCTCGGATGCAGCATAACGCAAAGGGAGAACGGTCTCCTATAAGGACGACCGATTGGGGTTGATTTAGGCTACAATTTTGAACTCGTGACTGTTTGTAAATCGAAGTCTCCGAGTCTTCGAAAGAGCCATGTTGGTAGGATTGTTGAAGTGTCCTCCAAAATATAGTATAGTTGCACGCCGTACTAGCCAGAGTCCATCTCGATTCCGGTAGTAAGCAGTCGCAATATCAGTATCGTGCATCCATCAGACACTTGAGGTGTTTGTGTGTGTGAGAGGAGACAAGACCGAAGTGAAGTGTGTGTTGAAAGATCAGACGATGCAAATTTCGCCAAGGAAGATTTCTCAGCAACGGGCGACGGCTGCCTCATTGCCTGGCTGCAAACACGCTAAAACGCCATTAAAGCACGTCGAACGCGCGACCGCGTTCGACCAAACAACCGTGCTGGAATATTGCCCGCCGCCTTTTAAATCATTCCACCCGCCGCTTGCTGTCAACGCATCATCTCCATACCAACGCCCTCCTTGCCCTCCTGTTTATACCACTGCAAGGTTCTTGTCTATACCAGGCCTTGTCTGCTCAACCCATACAACCCCGCCATCACTCCCAATCACCCCTCCTCACCGCCAGACTCGATCACTTCAAGCCGGATCCTCACAAGCAACCGGCGAACATGTTCGTCTACAAGCGCGGTATGTCTCTTCATCCCATCAGCAGCAGGAGAAAGACTCGTTATCTCAATTGCAATGGCAATGGCATTGAAGGAGAAACTTGACCGGACAAGAACAACACTGACATGTCCTAGATGGGCGCAAGGAGCGTGTTGCATTCGACAAGATCACAGCCCGTGTGTCGAGACTGTGTTACGGTCTTGACCCGGAGCATGTCGACGCCGCCGCCATCACAATGAAGGTCATCTCGGGAGTCTACCAGGGTGTTACTACCATCCAGCTCGACGACTTGGTAAGAGAAGATCTCCCATCTCCTGACCAAGTATGATCAGATCACTAACATCGACAAACAGGCCGCAGAGACTGCTGCTTACATGACCGTCACACACCCCGACTACGCCATTCTTGCTGCTCGCATTGCAGTTTCCAACCTTCACAAGCAGACAAAGAAGCAGTTCTCTGCCGTCGTGCAAGACCTGTACAGCTACATCAACCCCAAGACCAGGAAGGCTGCGCCTATGATCTCGGAGGAGACCTACAAGAATGTGATGGCCAACGCAGAAGAGCTGAACTCGGCCATTGTCTACGACCGCGACTTCAACTACCAATACTTTGGCTTCAAGACGCTCGAGCGCTCATACCTGCTCCGCATTGACGGCAAGGTCGCCGAAAGACCGCAGCACATGATCATGCGTGTTGCTGTTGGAATCCACGGTAGCGACATTGAGGCCGCCATCGAGACCTACAACTACATGTCCAACAAGTACTTCACACACGCCTCCCCTACCCTCTTCAGTGCAGGAACACCGAACGGACAGCTGGCGTCCTGCTTCCTCATCGACATGAAGGATGACAGCATTGAGGGCATCTATGACACCCTCAAGATCTGCGCCATGATCTCCAAGAACGCTGGCGGTATTGGTCTCAACACACACCGTATTCGCGCCACTGGCTCTTACATCGGCGGCACCAACGGCACTTCCAACGGTCTCGTGCCCATGCTCCGTGTCTACAACAACACTGCCCGCTACGTCGACCAGGGCGGCAACAAGCGCCCCGGTGCTTTCGCCATTTACCTCGAGCCCTGGCACGCCGACATCATCTCCTTCTTGGACCTTCGCAAGAACCACGGTAAGGAGGAGGTCCGCGCCCGCGATCTCTTCTACGCTCTGTGGATTCCCGACCTGTTCATGAAGCGTGTGGAACAGAACGGCAACTGGACCCTGATGTGCCCTCACGAGTGCCCTGGTCTTGCCGATGTCTACGGCGATGAGTTCGAGGCTCTGTACGAGCAGTACGAGCGTGAAGGCCGTGGCCGCGAGACTGTTCGTGCTCAGAAGATCTGGTACGCAATCCTCGAGGCACAGGTCGAGACCGGCAACCCCTTCATGCTCTACAAGGATGCCGCCAACCGCAAGAGCAACCAGAAGAACCTTGGTACCATTCGCAGCTCCAACCTGTGCACCGAAATCATCGAGTACACTGCTCCCGACGAGGTTGCTGTTTGCAACCTTGCCTCGCTTGCTCTGCCCACCTACGTGGACATCCCCAACGAGCGATTCGACTTCAAGAAGCTTCACGAGGTCGTCCAGGTCGTCACTAAGAACTTGAACAAGGTCATCGAGGTCAGCCACTACCCCGTCCAGGAGGCGCGCAAGAGCAACTTCCGTCACCGACCCATTGGTCTCGGTGTCAGCGGTCTCGCCGACGCCTTCCTCGCTCTGCGCATGCCCTTCGAGTCGCCCGAGGCCCGTCACCTGAACATTCAGATTTTCGAGACCATCTACCACGCTGCCCTTACTGCTTCCTGCGATCTCGCCGCGAAGCTTGGCCCGTACGAGACCTACGAAGGCTCCCCTGTCTCCAAGGGTGAGCTGCAGTACGACATGTGGGGCGTTACTCCCACCGATCTCTGGGACTGGGCAGCTCTCAAGGCCAAGATCGCTGAGCACGGTGTTCGCAACTCCCTTCTCGTTGCTCCTATGCCTACTGCCAGTACCTCTCAGATCATGGGCTTCAACGAGTGCTTCGAGCCCTACACCAGCAACATCTACTCCCGCCGTGTCCTTGCTGGTGAGTTCCAGGTTGTCAACCCTTGGCTGCTCAAGGACCTCGTCGACCGTGGCCTTTGGAGTGACAACATGAAGAACCGCATCATTGCCGATGGTGGTTCCATCCAGCGCATTCCCAACATCCCTGACGATATCAAGATTCTTTACAAGACCGTCTGGGAGATCAGTCAGCGTCAGATCGTCCAGATGGCTGCTGACCGTGGTGCTTTCATCGATCAGTCTCAGTCGCTCAACATTCACATGCAAGAGCCTACCATGGGCAAGATCACTTCCATGCACTTCGCTGGCTGGAAGCTCGGACTCAAGACTGGCATGTACTACCTTCGCACTCAAGCCGCTTCCGCGCCCATTCAGTTCACCGTCGACCAAGAGGCACTCAAGGTCGTCGACACGAACGTTAGCAAGGAGCGCACCGTCAAGAAGCGTGCTGGCTACACCGCGGTGGCCTCTTCTTCCCCTCAGCCAACACCTCAACCCATGGCGGAGACTGCAATCCCGAACGGCGTCCCCAGCCCTGCGCAGGCCGCTCCTCCAGCGGGTCCTCAGAAGAGGGAGCGCAAGTTCGGCCGGACCACTTCGGCTGTGCATAACCCGACCTTCCCTGCCGACCAGCCGGAGGCCGCAAGCCCTCCCATGCCCCCAGCGGACGGCATCGGCTCCATCCCTAAGAGCGAGGAGCTCCCGCCACCCGCCGAAGAGGGTGCCAAGAAGGACGACAAGGAGGGCGACATCTACGCCGAGGCAGCTCTCGCCTGCAGCATTGAGAACCCCGAGTCTTGCGTCATGTGCTCTGGTTAGAGATTTGTGCTTCACGAAAGACGTGGGCTGGCCTGGGTCGTTTGACGATGTAATGGACTGGACTGGACGCATCTACGGACGTGTTCAGAAGGGGCTGTTGTTGCTTGCGTGCATTTGTTGACCGGCGTTAATGTGGGAGGTTCCTGGGTTTTGTGATATCACCACTGGGGGGATTGGATCCAACTGGAATCGTTGGGCATGATTGCGTTGCTTTTGAGTTTCTGTTTTCATCGCGCTAGTTGTATAGAATGTGCAATACTGTTTGACCTTTACCTCTTGCTCCACGTGCATGATGATGTTCATTGAAGTGAACTTACTCGGGTTGATGATAGCGATGTAGACATGCCTTGATGCTTAGCTGAAGGCACTGCTCCAATCTTGTTGTTTTCTAGTGCCAATCACTGGGTCCGATATGTACATAGATATCTCAAGACTCGTCTCATACGCTGGGTTGCACGAGGCTCGACGACATGATGGAAAGCGCTCAAAGCCTGACAAACAAGACACGGGACGAAAAGAAGTATTCGGCAGCAAACAAGATCGATTGATTGTTGTGTGATCATGTCCACCGAAAAGGACAAAAAAAACCAAAAAAAAACCCCTTTGCCCGACTCCACCGGATGAAACGAAAAAACCTCGGGGCCCTTTTGATGATGCCACTCGCGAGGGAAAATAAAATCCGCGAGCCCTGTTTGAACCAAGCCAAATCCTCCCCAAAACCAAAAAACACCAGCTGCTGGGGCGACTGAGCGATCACGAGTGCTGCGAAGTCGGGGTATATCCAGCAGCAACAAACTCCCCCAAATGAAAAACACCATCAAAAGCAAAGCTGCCGGGCCGACTGAGCGATCACGAGCGCTGCGAAGTCGGGGTATATCCAGCAAGCAACAACAACAATAACAAGTCCAAAGGTGGTCCAAGAACACCACCAAAAAAGCGTAAAACATCCCCTGCCACGTGCCAGTTCAGACAGACCCTGGACCATAGTCTCTCCATCCTTCCCGTCTCGAACCATGAAACTCCATCCCACCCGCTTCCCGAACCATGAACCCAAATATCCTGTCGGGGAGTCTGCGATTCCCATCTGTTTTTTCTGAAGGAAGAGGAGAGGCCAGGACCGGTCTTGAGGCCGGTGCCGAAAGGGCCAGCTGTTCCTTCGTCGTATACTCGTTGTCCATCTGTGAGATGTGTTAGTGAACGGGTTCATCAAAGTGGTGTTGGGGAGTGGTGGCTTTGTTTTACTTGCCATCATTTTCCTCCGTGGTTCGCCTTTTGTAGTCGTATTGTCGTAGTCGTCGTTGATCTGGGTTGTCACCGGGCCGGCCGGTGGTGCTGTTGTCCATTGTCGTCCATCATACATTAATGATTATCGTCCGTCTGTGAGGAGGAAGTTAGTGAATGAGTCGTCAAAGCGGTGGTGGGAGCTGACTTACCATTATCATCCTTCGTGATTCAGTCTTCATAGTCGTCGTTGGTGTTGGTGGTCTTTTCTGCCAGTGCCTTGGCCTTGGTGTTGATGATCTTTTTTGCCTGTACCTTGGTCTTGATGTTGATGGCCTTTTCTGCCGGTGCCTTGGCTTTCGTCTTGTCGTCGCGTTATGTCGTCTTGTCTTGTCGTTCTCCGAGTGAAGGTGTCGTTTCCCTTTGACTGGTGGCGAAGGTAGCAGCGCCGGTCCAAAGATCCAGGAAGGGCCAGTCTAAAGAGCAGGTTCAGCTCCGTGCTCCAGTCCCGTCCAGATTTGCTTGCCGCTGGTGGCGAGGGCAAGGCCGCGAGTCTCCTCAGAAGTCCGTCCGCGGGCAGCAGCCTCTTGGACTTCTTTGCTGGAAGAAGGCTTCAGTCCAGAGTCGAGAGGCGACTTGAGGGGGCCGCCGTTGTTGCGCTTGCGGTAGATGCCCCCGTTGGCAAACTGGATGAGCTTTGCGCGGAGCACGTCGAGAGCACCGGAAGTCAGGCCCATGGCGCCGGCGCGCTTGCTGCCCCAAACGACGAGGTAGCGCGCCTCGATCTCGAAGAAGTGGTCCAGGTGCACGTAGCTCTGGACGTTCATCTCCCTGCCGTCCTGGAGCTCCAGGATCGGCTGGTTGGTGCGGGATGTCACCCCGCGGTGCTTCACTGGCAGGTACTGGCAGTGGTATTTCCAGACGTGGGCCTTGTCGTACTTGCCCTCGACGCCTCGCTTGCCGAACGATGTCATCTGGAGGCATCGGGCGATCGTCTCGCCGTCCTCACGCTGGTAGACGTCCCAGACCATGGCTGGGTGTTGTTCCACCGCGTCGTTGACGTGGCGCTGCTTTTGAAGAAGCAGCGAGGAATCGGCATTGGCGCGTCCGATTTGCGCCTGGTAAATGAATCCCGGGAAAACGCCGGGGCTTTTGACATGTTAGCCAGGATCAGGGGGCGTTGTTCGAGACTTGAGGTACTTACACAGCTGGAGGTGTGACCGTTCGCTCTGGTGACGACGACGGCGACGAAGACAGGGAGATGGCCGAGAATACGGAGGCCAGAGAGTCGGTGGAGTTGGACGCCTCGGATGAATAGGCAGAGGCGCCCAAGGTGGTGTCGCTGTGAGCGACGACATGACGATCCCTGTAGCAATGTCAGAGAGCGACGTCGCAATGCGAGGCAGACGAAAGGGAACATACCAGGAGAATTCTCTCGCTGTGGGATTAAGACCGCGTGGTGCGGCCGAGGTGTTGTTGTTCCGCCTCCATGGTGGAGGCAGAGGCGTTGTTTGGGGCTCCCTGATGGGAGCAGGAGGGGCAGGAGGGCCTCTCCTCCGGACGGCGTCGGAAGAGGGCATCTTGAGTGTGGGGCTTGAGCCCAAGACAGAGGGTGGAGGAAGGGAGAAGAGTCTGTGTGGTGTTGCAGCGTGATTGTGGTAATCTAAGCGAGTATGGTTGTGTGAACAGCGTGATACTGGCAGAGATGAGGATTGTAGAGAAAGAGAAGTTTCGCAGAGAACTCATCCCTTCTTATTGTTTTGCCAGGCGGCGGGAGCAGAGACTGCTGTATTTGACTTCCCGTGCATGTCGAAAGCGAAAGTGAAGAGATGCTGGAAACATGCTTACTCACTTCTTGCGCGCGCTTTGAATGGACGCAGGTCAGCGATGGCACATCTGGTAGCTCGAAACGGGGAGGGTATTGTTTGGGTCATCGAGCCTCCTGACAAGCCGACCCAAGGTTGAGAGGGCATACTGGACGGTCATCGCGGGGTCGTTTTGAATAATCCAGAGGTGCCATATGGAACAACAAGATGTGCTGGGTGGTGTAGCAGAAGTGTGTTGAGGGGCACGGCGTGGGATCGAAGATGTTCGTTGAGGTTGCAAGTGAAATACTTTATGAGGGATACCAGAGCGGGCTGTGATCGTTTCCATCGTGATCTCGTCTCGCTAAGCAACCTGGCACGACAACACTGTTCGCGACCTACCTTGGGGGCAGCAGTCACAGCCATGTGCACCGTTGCGGCGACGGGGCTCCGTCCGCTGGTAGACCTGTGGATGCATGTCGCTAGCTCGCCTGATTTAAAGTTTGATGCTTTGCGTCGGCGGTCACCTGTCACTTGCGCGGCTCCACAGGGGGGATCTCGACGCTATGGGCAAGCGTTTGGAGCCATGGCTCCACCGTTACCTCCGGGGTGTTGAGCAGAGACTCTGGAGGAACGACCGGAGGAAGGGTCGATTAGCCAGCTTCCATCACTTTCTACCGGGGAATGAGAGGGGGAGAGATGTATATCGCCTGATCAGATAGTTCGCAGGAACGATCACTCCGGCGCGCAGTGGGAGGGCGAGAATCTGCTCCATTCTATTTTATTTCGATCGATTGGCGGCAGCGCATTCTGGTCACAGCGCGCAAAGGTCCGCAAGTTCTTTCCGATCTTCATGTCACCTTCCGCGTCTCGATCTATCTTTTCAATCTCGCTCGAGAGCAATCGAGGAAAGAGTAAACGGAGCCGACCAACTCACTCGCACCATACTTACGAGTGCAGCAAGCCAACAGCAGGTCATTCACCACTCGAGCGAAAGTGTCTCCAAGAACGCAAGAGCAAGTCCACGATCAAGGCAAGTACATCACGTCCAGGTATTCCAGACCATACGACTCGAAGTCGAAGTCCACCAGATGCAGAACATCTGAACATCCGCACGCATAGAGGAACAGCTCAAGAGATCGTGTCAAATCTCCGTCACATCTACTTTACGCATTGCGCAATATGATGATCTCCATCCAGTGGCAGCACCCGTTCAGCAATAGCATCCGCACAGAGGACAGCATCTCTCCAACCCGAGACTCCGAGACGCCGAATTCGCAACGCGCAGCGAAGGTCGGCCGGCTGGCCGGCCGGGCGTTGTTATCAAGATCTTGATCTTTTATCTTTTTTTTTCTCTTCATCCAGGAATCCCAAATTGGCGGCGCTCGACTTCATTCCTCCAGATCAAGAACTGCAAGTCGAACCGCAAAGCGTTGCATCCAGGTATAAATGCGCCCGAGTATGTAAAAAGTCATCCAGCGTCCAGGTCCATCGGAAAAGAAAAATCCATTAGAGGTCGGTTCCATTAAAACCAACCGCTTCAAAGCGAAAAAAATACTCCATCGATTTACATCGTATTTCAATTTCTCGCAGTCTGTTGATGAAATATCAAGGATTCACGATCATAGAGTGAAGTCGCGAAAATCCGCCAGCCCCTGCGTTCAAACGGGCGGGCCGCTTCGGTTGCGGCGTCGGCAGAAAATCGACCAGTCCATCGGGATGTCCGCTGAGGGCAGCCGATCTGGAGTTAGCCAATGGTCATGACGGCAAGGCAAAGACGGGAAGAACGCGTGAGAGCCACGTGGAAGAATTCAGGTGTTGATGATGGCTGATTGACAGTGAAGAAAATGAGAAGTGAGATGAGAAGAAGAAGTCAGGTCGAGGGTTCAAATCTGGTGGATGGTGATTTGATGACGGACTATAAGACCCGAGGCTTGGACTTTGGGAGGGATGCGATGAAGAGGCGAGGGAAGAGGTAAGGGCAGCTCATCGCGTCAGAGAGATGGCGAATTTATTGCTGATGGCGAGGTGATCAAGTCATCAGCCCGCCAGATAGAGTTGAGATAACGAAGTTAGACCGCAATGTTACAGTACCTAGTTCTCGCAAGAGGAAAGTCAATTAGGATGCGAGAGACCATGATGAGAATGAGGTGAAGGTCAAAAATATGTAGTTCGAATCATACAAATTGGTAATATCAAATTACACAAGTTTGCCAGATTGACGGATATGTAGCCTAGATACACATGCGAACTATTCACAGACAGAAGGAAAGAAAAATCAACAGACAGGCATTAACAAAAGGAATTTCCTCCAGCGACCCAGCCGACTCTTGCGGGTTCTCGGACGAGACAGCTTATCCGGGGATTCGAAAGCAAAAAGGTGTTGTTGCGCCCATGTGCAAATGTCCAGAGAAGAGAAAAAGGAAAACTGAAGATCCCGATTTTTCCCAATCCCCAGATGCAAATGCAATCAAGAACGCAAGCAAACACCACCTGATGTCGCCCCATCATAGCGCCTGCCGCCAATCCACCAACAAGTAGCACTCCGAGATTGCTCGGAAGAGACCACCCATTTTGTTGCACTGCCGGAAGTTTCTGCGTTGTGACTTTCCAGACCAGCGAACGTTGTAGGACCGCGCATCTCTAGAGAAGAAGAAAGGATAAGAAAGACGTTCTTGTCGGGGCCCGTAAAGGGCTTGTCCAACCGCGCGACTGCTTCAGAGATAGGAAAAGGGAATCACGAAATGGTTATTCTTCCCCCCGCCCGCTCGCCCATCTTCTTCTTCCGCTATTTGGGAGAGATAGAGAAGGGAGGTGTCGAGGAGAGGCGGTAGGGAAGCGGGTATATGGTAACGCCCGTTGCGAAGGAAAGCAAGTGCTTTGGTTATGCGCACACAAGAGCAGCGAACGCTTCTTCGCATGTCATCAAGTCGTCAGATTTGGCTGGTGTAGTGACGCCAGACCGTTAGACCGCTGTGCGAGATGCTTAAAGGCGGCCGTAGGCAGCGGGTGCCTCGTACGCGGCCGGAGCGGAGTACGCGGGAGGGGCCTGGGCCTCACCAGTGGGCACGGCGTAGCTGTCGGACACAGGCATGGTGTTCATGACAATGCTCTTGGTCTGGTGAGCGGCAGTGCCGATCGGGGTGACCGGGGTGGAGCTGGAGTAGCCAGTGGGCTTAGCCTTGGTGACGAAGCCAGTGCTGGGAAGACCGTGAACAACGCTGGAAGAGCCAGTGGGGTAGTAGACAGAGGCGCTGGATGCGACGGGCTTGACGTCGCCGGTGCTCATGGCAGAGGGGGTGGCGGTGACAGTCACGGTCTCGGTGGCAGTCTCGGTGACGGTCTTGGCCTCGCAAGTGTCAGCGCTGGAGTAGCCAGCAGGGCTGATGCCAGTGCCGTAGGGAGCCGGGGCGGACTCGGAAGCGGAAGCGCCGTTGCTGCCAACGCCAGTTCCCATGGGGACGGTGGAGGACTGGACGGGGTAGACGGTGATCACGTTGGTGATGGTGGAGGTGAGCGAGCGGGTCTTGGTGATGTCGCTCTCCTCGGCGGCGCCAGTGGTCTCAGAGCCAGCGCCAGTGGAAGCGCGGGTAGCGGTGATAGTCTGGGTCAGGTACTGGGTGATGGTGGAGTGAAGAGTAGTAGTGACAACGGTGGTGGAGGATCCAGTGCCGAGAGTGTAGGTCAGGGTCTGGTCGGTAGTGTAAGTGGTGGCAGAGCCAGTCGGGGCCGGGGAAGATCCAGCGGGAACAGCGCCAGTGCCAGTCGGGCCAACCGGGCCAGCCGGAGAGCTGGACGAGCCCATGGGGTAGGGCGGGAGGCTGGAGTTCTCAACCATGGAGGAGCTGGCAACGGGGGCGACCTCGGTGGAGCTGGAAGAAGGAGCCTCGTAGGTAAAGGCAGGGGCGCTGCTGGTGGCAACCGAGCTGGAGGAGGTGATGGCGTCAACCGGGGTGCTGGAAGAGGCCATGGCGGAGGAGGCGCCGGTGCTGAGGATCATGCTCGAGGGGGCAGAGTAGCCAGCCGGGGCAGAGTAAGCCGGAGCAGAAGAAGAGGCACCGGTGCTGAGAGGGACAGAGACGGCGGAGCTGGAGGACTGAACGTCGGAGGCGACGACGGAAGAGCTGGACGGGGCCTCGTAGACGGGGGCAGAGCTGGACTGGACGCTGTCGGCGGTGGAAGAAGAGGGCGCGGCGGAGGTCGAGGCGACACCGGTGCTGAGCGGCACAGAGGGGTGCTCGCCGTAGACGGGCGGCTGGCCGTAGGCAGCGGGTGCGCCGTAGGAATCCTGCCTACGCTGAAGGGGAGAAGAGCGAGCCATGGCGACGGAGGCGAGGCCTGCCACGACGGCGATTCTGCTGATGACCTGCATGTTGATGGTTTACGAAGGCGATTTGATGTGGATTTTTTGATTGTTGGTTGTTGAGTGAAAGGCACGAGTCCGCGACGAGAACAACACACAGCAGAAAAGAGTGACTGGGTTGTAAAGAGTGTGATGTCTACGAAGAGACGGGAACGAGTGTTGGTGTCGGGAAACGTGAGGCCTTGATGGAAGCAGAAAGTCGAAAGTTGAGCAGCGACTGGGGATGGGCGTGAACAAAAGGCATGGCCTTTGGGCGGGCCCGTTGCGCGCGAAGGGGCTGTAGCGTGCAGAGGCCACGCCTGGTCGCAATTTAGGAGGATCGGCGTGGTATAGTCTAATTTGCGAGACAGTAGCGCTAACGCCGGACGCTCGTCTGACGATTGGCTTGTGCCTGGCGCCCATGCCGCCAATGCCACACCAAATCTTCCCCTTTCCGTCCCACGCAGAGTGTTAGGTTGAGCCCGGCGCAGGTACACAGACTCACGACTTTGCCGCCGCCGCCTGTCTCCCAGACGGGCATGCTGAATGTTGGCTGGCTGGCTGGCTTGCTTTCGATTTGATTGTTACTTTGATCGGGATGACAGGCCTGTAGCGTGTGACCAACGAGCGAGCATCGCTGTCCTCTTTCGTGTGCGATAGGGTGATGCCTGTGATGGGCATGGTTGCCGTGGTGTCGAGCACTCGTGTTGACGTGCAGAACGCCGCACCATCCTGTACCTGTACACTCGTCCGTAGGAGTTCAAGGTCGTAGTCGTGCAGCACACGGCAGGTCATTATTCGATGCACGTCTGGTGTACAGGTGCGGTTGCGGTGTGACTCGTGAGGCGTCTTCTGCGGCGTCAGCACACTCGTGTCGTCAATCTACGGCGGCCACGCTTCCATGCACGCGGTCAATTCAAGTCATCTCGCCTAGCCAAGCCCTCGTCCTCCCACCCTCGCCCTGCCCTGTCTAGAGCGTGCGTGGATTATCGCGGGGCCGGTGGGCGACATTACTGTATTCTGCAGTGCGACATGTTCGCAAAGGCCAGGCGGAAGGGACTCGCAAGGCTTGCAAGGCAAAGACAAGAATACTATTCCCGGCGTGCATTAGTCGTGGCTGCTTTGTAGTGGTGGTGGTAGTTGTCTTCGGCAGAGTGCTAGCATGTCTCGAGCACGACTCACCAAACGAGTGATTCGTGCGCGACTCTTCAAGCGCGCCCTGTCCTGCCGAAGAGCCGCGATGACAGCGAATTGGCATGTCCACGCTTGGCCTGGCTGCCCGTTCGTTCGTTTCACCCACACCCAGCCGCCTCCACCTCCCAAAGGCACTGGCCAAGGCCCATTCAGCGCAAGTCGCCGTTGCGTCTTCCTGTCTCTCGACCGCCCGGCCAATCTCGCGCGCCTTGTTGTCTTGCCGGACGCAGAAGAGTGGCGAGCGTGGCGAGATTAACGAGATGATTAATTGTGGCCACTCTCCTCAGGGACCGCCGTAGTCGACTCGTCTGTTCGTCTAGCCTGCGCGCCAAAGGAATCCTCAGATACAGCCAGATGAAGAGCACGGGCTGGCGGGTTGTTGGTCTTGTTGGCTAAAAGGACCAGGGGTCTTTCGGAGGTCGGGGGTGGCACTTACAGTAGATAAGGTAGTGGGTATGTGTATGTGTAGTTGGTAGTAGTGGTGGGCATGGACTCTCGCTCGGCTGTTCCATTGAGGTGTTGTTGTTCACCACTCTCCACGTGTGCAGACTACCTACAGAGTACCTACAGACACAGACAAATCTCACATTCTTCAAGCACCTCCTTCCCTGTACTATGGCATCACAAGCATGGCAATCCTCATCATAATCCCAGTTTGCGCAAGACATCGCGATCGGGATTCCATCGCCACGCACTCCTGATTTAGAGGTAGGAGTGAACACGCGTGGAGGGTGTATTGGCAACCGTTGCTGAGCGCGTAAAGTAGTTCGGCGATCTCTCTTCTCTCCAACGGCATTGAACCAGATCTCCCACCCCCAAATCATCATCGCCATCATCGCCCACCGCATACCGTCTTGTAAGAGGCTGGAACCTTCAGGCGTCACGCAACCGCCAGCGTGTGTCTGTGCAATACTTAACAACGCACGCAAGACAGCACATGTCATCGACCCAACGGACCGGTTTGCGAGAAAAGTGCATCCTTCCATGATGACATTGTCAATGAAACCACAGAAAATAATACGACCTTGAACCTTGTACCTGACAAACAAGCAAAACGAGATAGTCGTCACGATCGGCGATAGACTATCGAGTATCGATGTCGCAAAAAACAATAAACAATACGCTTTGTCACATCAAGCATCATCATCTATCGGCCCTCGGCATATTCAGCGAAACCTTCAGCAGGCAAAAGAAACGCAAATACTGAAACTCCGTCTTGAAAAGCAGTCCAGTCCAGCGGAGAGATAAGACAAGCATCCCCCGACTTTGCTGACTCTCAGTCTACCTGTCGCTTGTTACGACTTCTGTAACAATGCCCTCTGTTCTCGTTCTCGCTCGCTCTCTCCGCATCCAAACTCTCTCCAGAATTAGCCCTGACACTCCCACCTCGGGGGGCTTGTTTCACCATTGATCCCCAATGCTACAAGAATACGAGAAAACAAAGTGTAACTCTCCAACTTGCTCATTGGTTCTATTCTCCGAACTATTCGAAGCGAGGGGAGGCCATCGAAACTCTCTCGGTCGGCTTGACCGCATATGGACATTGCAGACACCCAAGGGACCTCACTTCACATCCGCCTTCCCAAGTCCCACCAACCCCCAGCACCATCAACACCTCACTCATCCTTGCCACGACATCGCTAAGGCTGAACAACGTACATAAACGGCAACCCCAAATCCTTCAAGAAAGTCGTCTTCGCCTCCGGCACCCTTCCCTGCTCCGGATTCCCACATTGCTCCTGCCAGTCTCCAAAGTCCTCGCTCTTACCCTCGATCAACTCCGCATACTCGGCCAAAGGACAACTTCTTCCCGGACCGCTCTGGCACGCCGCCACGGGGTATACGGCGTCGTTGAACTTGATCCGCATGAAGAGACCTTCGGAGCCGCAGTTCAAGCGCTCGAAACCAACCGTGCCGCGCATGGGATTGACGTTGGTCGCTTTGTAGATGCGATCTTGCAGCATTTCGGTGATGGGTAGCAGGGGTTGGGAGTCGAAGACGCCTGTTGCCGCTGCGAGTTGGGAGATTTGGCCGTCGTTGGCGAAAGTTGCGATCAGAGGGTTGGGCTGGAAGGGTGCCGTGGTGTAGTTGTTGCTCTGGGAAGTGTAAGTGGCGTTCGGCCCGTCGACGAAGCGCTCGATGATGGCTGTTAGGAACGGCAGCATCAAGTTGCTGTTGAGAGTCGTGCCCGGGCCGGTGCCGTAGTAGTAGCGGATGTCCTGGGCGTACTCGTACTGCAGGGTCTCTTCTTTGGTGAAGACGTCGCACCAGGGGGAGCGGGAGCCGGTGATTTGCGTTTCGAAGCCGCAGAGGTAGGGGAAGGATGTGATGTCGTCTGCTGCGAACTCGAGACCTTCGAGGAGTGAGTTGATGCGTTCCACGATCGGCGGGAGGTACACGTCCGCCCACGCCGTCGAGTTTCCGGCGGGATCGTCTTTGTAGTTCTCGCACAAGTCTGAAGGAGCGAGGGAGTTCGCGATCGAACGCGGGTCTGTCTGGTTGATGGCGTAGATTTTGCCTACAGAGGTTGCGTTTGGGCCCAGGTAGCCGCGGGCGAACAGGCGGGCGGAGTCGACGACACGGGGCCCCGTGTACATGTTTGCCCACATGACGAAGGGTTCGTTTTCGCGGTAGAAGTCGGGGTATTTGTGGCGGTAGTCGACGCCCATGTCGTACAGCTCTTTGTAACCGCCGAGCGAGATTTGGGAGATTTGGGCGGAGGGGTTGTTGAGGACTGGTTTCCAGGTTTGGAGGAAGACGAGCTCGCTGGCGTTGGTGCTGAAGGATTGGTTGTGAATCTGCGGTGGTTGTCAGTTGTGTTTTGTGGTGGCATGATGGTATGATGTTCATCTCACTTTGGCACTCAGGTCCAGCCAGCCATTGTACGCTCCTGGGTCTGGGTACCTGGATCCATGTCGTGAGGCGAAGGCAGCGGTATCGACAGAGCAGCCTTCAGGCGCTTTGGGAGATATGTCAAAGACGTTTGGTCCGCTAAACCAAGGGCTGTTGCCACCTAAATGGTGAAGAGGGTTGAATTGGGCTTCGGCTGATTGTATCGCACTGGCCGCAGCCATTGCCATCGCAGCGCCTTTCATCTTGTCTGATTTGGAGGGTGTAACGAACTGGGATATCTACCTAGTAGAATGGCCTGGATAGGACATGTACGTCCGGCAATCTCTTTATACCATCATCGCAAGTCGACTACCCGATATACCCTCGCGTCCTCGCCTCGCATCCTTGTCCACTTGCTAAGAAATGCATATTCTAGCGCCAGATAGATCGTGGTCTAAACGGTGACATATTGCGTGCATGAGAGAGATAACGCACTCGTATCTCTGGAGATGGTATCTTCGCTCTGCAAAACTCGCCGTTGTGTCGTGTCGCGAAATCGTGATGGCGAATGGCTTTTCCACGTGGTCGAGCTGCAAATTGGACAGCGCCCGCTTTTGGCAGTGGCCAAGGGAGGGGCGATGTCCGATTTTCATGCTCTCGTCTCTGAGCTCTTGGTCCTCTGATGCAAACAAATCAGACAAGTCAATGGGACAGCATGGCCTCTGTACAACCAATTGCCTTCATAGCAGCTGAAGCGAGCCTCTTGAAATTTGAATCCTCCTCTTCCGCGTGTCGCCTATCTAGACGAGCTCATTGTCGAGATTGACGAAGGCACAGAAGGCAAAGGTGCGGCAGTCAATGGACTACGTATGCACACCTTCGTGACCTGTGTGTGGTTTGGCGACGATGTTTGTCGAGTGTCGTGTTGCACAGCGATTCTTTCCGTCGTCTCAAGTCCATGTCTCTTGTCAACTTTCATACATCGCCGAAGGAAGTTCGATGGGAATCGAGCTGTTATGTCTAGACTGCCGTGCTTTCGTCCTAGACATCGAACACAATACCAAGCCATATTAGATACACGAACCAAAGCTCACATGAGGGCAGATGTGATGTATATGCCTCGATACGGTCACAAATGTTGCAACTGTTCATCCGCCGACAACCCCAACCCTAACCCGAATGAATGACATTTCACGTAGTTGACACTCAATCCGTTGAGACGTCGAAACAATTTGCTGTGTCAGCTAAACAGAAACAGTTGATTGACATTACATCAACCATCACACACACCCAGTCTCGACGCGGTATTTATCCATATGACTTGTATCAGAAGACGCAGAGAAGCGGCACGAAGGCTTCCACGGCCGGCCGGCCGGCGTGTATTTCTCCACATCGGCACCGTTCGGCGAGTGAATGTGCCGCACCAGACCTTCCACCAAACACCGCCAGTCGCTGCGATTGGCGGAACAACATGCTGGCAAACCCAGATTCCTGGAGCTGCCGGATAAATCATCGACATGCTCCGTCGCCAGCCTAGCCCAAATGGCTGCGCGATCTTCCCTTGGCGCATCGCGGGCAGAGGCTAATGCGCAATGCGGCAGATGAAACCGCTGACTTCCAACACCGCAAAGGCAGAGTCGACGACCAGGGACACGAGACACTGCGAAATACCCGCCAAACAACCGTCGCTTTCGTTATACTGGACGGAGCGTACCACGCCTTATATCGCCGTTACGAGCCCACGCTTACGCGATAAGTCATTCGCTTGCGCAGGTGAATCTCTGCTCCGGACTAGGCGCTGTTCGTGCATGTCTGCGGCGCACACGGCGAGTGGTACCTTGGGAGATACACTCCCAGCCCGTCTCGCCTCTTGCCAACCGACTACCCAGTCAGCCTCGCCATGAGCGGTCTGCAGTCCGAGGCGCAGCAATTTCGTCCATCCTCTCGTACCCAACTCGGTCACGGCGCCCACGACATCTCCATCCGGTGACCACTGAGAGCTGGAGTTGAAAGACATTCTCGAGGGACAGCCCCGTCGGAGCGAGGATACATATGGCGACCAGGTTGCAGGCTTACGAGCCCGTCCCAGCAATGACGAAACCCAATGGGGTCATGAAGATCGAAGAGATCATACATGCCGAGCCGCCGCGGTTGCTCGTGCTGTTTGATGAAGGGCAGGAGGATATCTTACATGTCATTGCCGATGTTGTGGGCCAACCTTTCCTGGTTTTGACCGCGCCGGAGGAACTTGGGAATCGGCAGGAGGATGTGGTGCTTGGGTTGAGCAACGAGAGAGTTTCCGACCCGGCAGCTCTACAGGCTTCTCGGCGAATTGTCATCACGACTCACTGCTTGGACGCTGGCGATCTGAGAGACGAGAAGATAACGTCGCATTGCGATTACGAGTATCTCTACAATCAGAAACCCTTTCTAAGGCGGGACCTGGCCAGGTTTCTGGGTTTCGTGCTCGGACAGATCAAGCCACACGACGATCTCATAAAGAAGAGAAGGACCACACTCTTGTCGACCACGTTCCCCGACTTGCGCACCGCACTGCCAAATCTTGACATCTTATCGGTAGGCGCCGACTCGGTAGAGATCCGTGTGGACCTGCTCAAGGAATCCGACGTGATGGAGATCACCGATAGCACATCAGCTGGCGTACCAAGCCTGAGGTACGTGGGCGAGCAAGTGATGTGGTTGAGACAAAGGACCGAGCTACCTATCATATTCACGACCAGGTGCACAAAAGAGAATGGGCGCTTTCCCATGGAAGACCCGATGTTGTTCTACCAGTACCTGCGCAAAGCGATCCAATGGGGCTGTGAGTACATTGATGTTGAACTTTGGCTACCACACGACATCCGACAGAGATTATCGCGTGAGAAAGGCAATACTAAAATCATCTCCGCGTTTCACGATTTCACCGGCAAGTTCAAGTGGACGTCTCCGGAGGCTCAAGCGCTTTTCAAAGAGGGCGCAGTGTACGGCGACATCGTCAAGATGATCGCGCTCATTACTTCCAACGAGGAGAACTACGAGCTAGAGTACTTCCGCTCAATCACCCAGTCGACATATTCACACCCACCACTGTCCGGCTTGAACATGGGCCCTACTGGTCAACTGTCAAGAACACTGAACAAGGTGTTTACGCCAATCACACATCCCTTACTACCGATGATCGCAGCACCAGGCCAGCTCAGCGCAGCTGAAATCAACTCCATGCTACACTCGATGGGTCAGATGCCCGGCTTGGACATATATGCCATTGGCAACGTGCGCTCAGACGGCCAGGCGATGTTCTTCGAAAAGTGCCTGAATGAGCTCAGTCTACCTCATCAGCTGCTCTGCGTTGAACAAGCACCGTTCGGGTCATTGGAGCCCATGCTAGCAAAGGCGAACTTTGGCGGCGCCTTCCTCAATCCACCCTTACCAGCGACGACAGCCAGCTACATTCCCACTCTCTCAGACGCTGCGGTTGCAATCGGACAGATTGACACTGTTGTAGCGCGTTCAAAGACGACGACCGGAATTCCTTCCCTTGTAGGCGACAACGCAACCTGGAAAGGCATCCGCGCAACTCTCACGGCCGACTACATCCCTTCGGCTTACACCCAGCGCCCGGCGCTCATCCTAGCAAGCGCCGAATCGCAAGCGGCCGCAGCCATCTTCGCCCTGCAGAGCCTCAACATCGGCCCAATCTACACCATCGGCTTCAAAGCCAAATCATCATTCGCCAACAATGCAGACGTCCACCACTTCCGCGGTGTCGAGGACATGATGCGCGTCGAGGAGCCCTTCGTCATCATCTCTGCGCTGCCGGCGGAGAAGAGCTTCGTCGTCGCACCTTTACTCAAACACTACAGCAGCGTCCGCAGCGGGCAGCGCAACAAAGCGGCGACTCCGAAGAGCCAGCGGCCCGGCAAGGTCTTTGTCGATTTGAGCAACGGGGTCAAGAAGGGGGATCCTATTGCTGTTGCTGCCTCGTTTGGCTGGGCGGCGTATGGGGTTGCGGACGTTAATGCTTGGACCGCGGTCGAGACGCTGAGGCTTATGGTGGGGCAGAATGTGCCGTTTGACTTTGTGAGGTTGGCGTCTGGGAGGAGTCTGTATGCGTGAGTGCTGGGAGCGAGCGAGGGAAGGTGGGTGGGCGGGGCAGGTGGTGGAGAGGCCTCCTCACGATGTCGCCAACCCCGACCCACTACACGAAGCGATTCTACTAGATGCTCCTCGTCAAAGTCGCATTACGCATTGACGGACGGTTTTTTTTGGCAACGTGCACAGGCGTATGTTACTGGAACGTGTACCAGTACCAGGTACCGCCTCATACACGTCTCTTCTTCTTCTTGATTTTTCTTTCTCTTAGAATATCCATTGGGCAAGTCCGTGTCTGCTCCGTCAAAACGACGTCAGCAAATGCAGATATGTCGCAATACATACACAACACTTCCAACGGCGCAGATTACTGAACTCTCACGCTTTCACGCAAGGTTTACGTATTCCATCCAGTGCATATACGACCACTATAGCGTGGCGAGAATCGAGACGTCTATGCAATTTACCCTTCCGAGGTGGACATGACATCGAGCTACCTAGGTACAGTACTCAGGAGTCACACCTCCCTTACGACTGACTAGAAGCCTTTGCTTGATGAAATTCGATCTATTCCTTCGGACGACAGGATTTGAATTCCTTACAGTACCCGTCTCGCTTGCCCTTGCCCTCGACCCCCGCTCCAAATCTCCATCCTCCTGCAGACCGCTACGGTGCAAGCGTGCAGCTCTGCTCTGCGTTGCTGCAGGTCGACGCCGATGCCTCTTCGTGCTCGAGCCAGCGTCCGAGCCCGGACCTCTTGCGGAAACCATCCGGCAAGCGTGTGTGGAGAGACGGCTGGAACGCAACGGGTTTTTGGCGTCTGCGGAGGGCTATCCTTGAAACAGGCAACTGTCCGTGGCTTCTTTCTCAATTTCAACAGACGCTGGTCTTCAGAAACGCATGCTGGAAGCGTGATGGGAAGTCTGACAAGTTCGAGGACGTTCTTCATGCCTTGCCTTGCATCGACAGGGGCTTCGGGGAATTCGGCGCATCTCGATCCTCAACTACTCTCGAGTCTTGCGCTCCAGTACGCTTCTGGTCTCGGTCCGGAGCCGGAAAAGGAACTCGCACTGGACACCCACCACGTGAGGCGTTCGACATGGCCAAGCGAGGGCACGACTCCACGAGGGAGTCAGGGCTCCTGCAGGCTTTCCCCGCTCCAAACCCAGGTCCAGCTCCATCAAAGTCAGATGAACGACACTACTCTTCCACAGAATGGAGCCGCCGCTCGGCTCCACACGGTAGGGCGGAGGACCCATGGGTCTTTTGGAAGTAGCCGCACCTGTGCTTGAGGCTGTGTGGCTGTTTCTTGCTGCTCCTGCTGCTACTAGTTACTGTTGTTGCTGGCACTGCTTCTGCTGCTGCTAGGCGCTTAACGTTCCGCTCGGTCGAGAATCTGAATGTGACCGCAGAGCTCTGCTCGGAAGAGAACGAGCTTTTCTTTCTCCTTGCCTTGCCCTTCCTTGCCCTCTCGTTTTCGCTCTGCTCCAACTGAACCACGCATGATGCCGTAAAGGACCATGGCATCCGTCGTGGCACAAAGCAATGGCGACGGTTATTCGCCCAACATGGTGCTGCCGCGGCCGCAGATTGGCATCGAACGTCTGCAGGCCAGACGGGCGAGCAACGAACCCAAGGAAGCGATGAATTGCAAGAGTTGCCGCAAGCGCAAGGTTCGCATTGCTGTTGGGAACCCGAGACCTTGTCGACGTTCGCTGACTCCGAGTGTAAGATCAAGTGCAACAGGCTCAAGCCGACCTGCGAGGCTTGTCAGGCGTTCAACTGCGCCTGTATATATGGTGGGTCATGTTTCATGTTTCGTAGCGATTGTTCTATTGCGAAGGAAGTGCTGACAGGTTACTTAAGATGCTACACCGAAGAAACGAGGCCCCAAGACAGATGTGTTGGAAGCATTGCTCAAGCGGGTAAACGGCCTGGAGAAACGGCTAAAGGACGAGAACAAGCCAGACACGGCTGACGAACTGGCAATCGACGACAGCGCCAGCACGGTTCCAGATGCTGCAGAGGCGGCTGTTGAAGAGATTACGACAGGGAATGCAGCAATACAGGCTGCGGTGCCACGGGTGGAGCAAAGCCAGAGCCAGGTGCACAATGAGATACCCTTACAGCCGGTCGTCGTCCGGCGAGACAGCTACGCCATTGCGACAGACGGTCAAACGATCGGCCCTTCCTTCACGGATACCCTCATCGATACGTACTTCTCGCGCCTCCATGGAAAACCATACTATATCCTGGACGAACCCGCCACGAGGCAACGATGGCGAGACAACCAACTGCCACGATACGTCGTGAATGCCATACACGCGGTCACGATAAAGTACGCCAGCCATCTCTGCGGAGGCCACAATGGAGCGGTCTACTCCAGCCAGGAATACCTGGCGCAATGCCGGGCCGAGATCGACGTGGACGAGCCGAGCATCGATCATCTTCAGGCCTTGCTACTCTTGACCATGGCGAGTTTCCAGAATGGCCGAGGAAAGCGATCATACATGCTTCTCTCCCACGCAGTCAGCATGGCCGTTGCACTGAGCTTGCACCGCGAACTTCCCACACACATGCGGATAGCACCTTCCGAGAGGGAAGGGCGGCGCAGACTATTCTGGACTTGTTACCTGATGGATCGCTTCATGGCCAGCGGTTCTAAGCGACCATCCTCGATTTCAGACGAGTCCATTCGCTTGCGACTGCCCTCATGGCTACCTCCAGGATCGCAAGTTGCGACAGACGGCAATTTCTTCCCCAATGGCACGAGCCTGCCATACGCTGCTGGAGTGTTTAACGCAGGCCAAGGTAGCGGCGCGATGCTCGTGGAGATTGTGCGGGTTCTTGGAATCACGAATCGATATCTGGCCGCTGGAGGAGTCAAGGGCGACTCTCACTTTCCATGGCACGCGCAATCGACTCTGTCCAAAATACGATCGGAATTGGACTACTGGGCTGCCAGTACACAAGACATGTTCGGCTCGCTGGAAGTGCTGTTCGGCCAACCGGATAGCTCTACTCTGGTGCTCAGTAAGCTCATATATCACCTGATCCACTGCTTGGTGTACCGGCCATTCTTGCCTGTGGATTTAGCAGAGCTCTCTGGCAGCGGACAACATCAATCATGGCAGATCGAGGCCACCAACTTTTGCTTTTTGCACGCCAACGCGATCGCAGAATTGGTTGAAATCGGCAAGAACATGGCGATTATCGACTGGCCTTCCTTTGTCGGATACTGCATATGCACCGCCGGAACGATCCACGTCCACGGGGCGCATTACATGTCGCTGCGCGAGGGCGATCTATTCGGCAACAGCACAGAATTCCTCTCGCGAGAGATGCAGCAGCTGAGCGACCTTCGATTCGTGTGGGCTGGTATTCAGCATCAGCGGGATACGTTGCAAGTGGTGTACGGCAGCCACTCGCAGCTGGTCAAATCTCTGGCCAACAACCCAATCCGATACTCGCCCGTGTTCCAGATGGAGGACTTCTTCGCCCGGTACCCAGGAGCTTACATCGATGGCGCTCACGTCACTTTCGCCGACGTGATGGTGGACACTTTGCAGACTGGTTTCCAGAAGTTCAATGGCATCCACGGCTCACCAGACGAGGCCCAGAACGGCCACTTCCAGTCTGTAGCGCCTGCGCAGTTTGCTCCATTGGCCCCTACACAGTATATGACACAAAACACCATGCCGCCTGCAACACGCAAGTCCAAGAAACGACGGCTGACGACGTCCGTAATGCCGTACCCAACACCGAGCGCTGAGAAGTCGTCCTCTGCTGGCGTGTTGGAACGCACGCAATCATACGACACTGCAATGCCGAACCAAACACATCAACATCCGCCACCACCACAACAACAGCAGCCCCAGCAACACCAACCCGAACAACATCATCAACAACAACTCCAACCCCTTCCCTCCTTCCTCCCCACCGCCCTCGGAGGCCTACCCACAAACGACCAATCCCAAACCTTCACTCAAAACATCTTCTCCCCAACCTTCAACTTCAGCCCTCTGCCCGCGGGCGTCTCCTGGCCCAACAACAACAACGACTTCAGCGGCTCGTACGACCCTCACCACGCCCTCGACCACCAGACTCCGAGCGGCTTGAGCGCCAGCGCCGAGAGCGCGCATACGGACCCGGACAAGGATCCGTTCCTTAGTTTGCTGGAGCAGCTAGCGGAGAATGATGGGATGGCGGAGTTGGACTTTTTCTTAAATGCTGGGCAAGGGCTCGGGGACGGGGAGACTGCGTAGACTTCTTCTCATCGAAGTGGTCTGCTTTGCCATGGTTTGACATGGAAGCTCTTGCTTTTACTGACGAAAGAGGGGGGAACTGATGCATTATTGATATCCACGTGTATGTCGAGTATAGTAGTAGTTTATTAAGAAAGCGAAAAAGCATTGATGCATTACTTATTAAATGAGTACTAGTCGTTTTCGGTTCAATCATCCCAGTGTTCGTAAAGACCTGACCCAACCGATCCAATCCAACCCTCGTCTCTTCTCTCACTCTCTCATTCACCCCTGCTCTTTCAGAACGACATCACAAAAGCCCCGGGATAACAGCCTTCCTCCCCCCAACCTTCTCCTTCCCAAACTTCTCCTCATACCACCTTTTGCCAGCCAACGCCCGCGGCAACATGGTCGCAATCTCATTGACCAAAAAACTCCTAGCAGGCACACACCCCCAACCTCCCAAAACCCAAAACCCAGTCCACTCGATCCACTCGCAAAAGTAGTGCGCATGCAGCACGTAATGGAACAACCCATTCTTGGGCAGCATGTACAACTTCTCCACCCCCTCCCCGCCAACCTGAGATTTCCCTTCCTTGGCGGCTTTTTCTTTCCGCATCCTGATCACGCTCCGCCGGATCTCCCGCAAGTCGTCGTCGTGGAACATGTTCCCCAGCAAGCCCCAACCCCAGATCACCAACCCTACCTCCATCGAGTACAGCCGTCCCGCCCAGTCTGCAGTCGTCTGGGGCCCGTAACCCCCGACCCACCCGCCTATGCTCAGTCCGTTCATCAGGTTCCAGGCGCAGGCGCTGAGGAACACGAACGGGTGGATGGGGGACATGCTGGGCGCGGTTAGGGGGCAGATCAGGGCGCGGTAGACGTAGTGGATGGTGTAGATGCCGGCCATGGTCCAGTTGCCCCAGGGGCGCGGGGTGTTTTGGAGGTGGGCGAGTTCGGGCTGGGTCGTGGGCAGCGCGAGCATGCAGTAGAGGACGGTAATGGGGCCGACGGATTCCATTATCGCCCAGGCCCATTTCCCGGGGAGGTTGAGGCGCGAGTCGATGGAGGTTTTGCCTTGGGGATAGAAGTCTGTGAGCCATTGGGCTGCTGTGAGCTAGGGGGAGGGTGGTGTCAGTTGGGTGTTTGGGTGGACGTATGTATGGTGGGATGGGCAGGTTAGGTATGCTTACCAGAGGGAAGAACTGCCAGGCGTAGGCGATGAACTCCCAGTTCTCGCGCGAGGGCGGATACCAGCCTTGGACTAGCGACATGGCTGCTGTGAGTGAAGGTCTGAGGTTGAGCGATTCTTCGTATGTGTAGCTGTGGGATCAATGGATCTTGGAAGGATAGAACATTGGAACCAACAGCTCTCCAAGCTATACCGATGACGTCGTCGATGCTTGTTTGTGATCGGAACGATTCCACCTGTGTCGTGCACGACTACAACAGAGTTCAGGGTGCTGTTAAGCTTACTTGTGTTGACTTTCGGAACAGTCTTCTGACTCCTTTTCCTTCACACCACTCTACTCACGCTCGAAAATGCCTCTCTCCTCGCTTCCGGTGCTGCGAATGCTATCAAATTCCATGTCCGCTAGACCGGAGGCTCTCATCCGGCTCAAGAGAAGCATCCTTCTGGCACAGAAAGCTGCACAGTGCAGGCAAAATATGAACTCACCAGGCTGTGACAGGAACCATCTCTCGCCTAGACAAACCCATGTATATCTCAACGTCAGCCGGCTGGCCTTACTGTAATTTGTTTATCTCACGCAGGGATGGACGCTCGGAGCCTGCTTTCGCCCTGCATGACGTGTGCGCCGACTCGTGTACTGTATACTAAGCGAGAGGGAGCAGCGCGTATGTACATCTTCCAGGTTTTTACCCTTGTCCAACAAACACGAACTCGCCCAGACACGACGTCAGCTGTCATGCGACTCTACGGCGAGTCCTGGGCAAGGAGAAATAGATAAAAAGAGAGGTACCCATGGTAGGACACATCCAAAGCTTCCCGTTTCTTGTCAAGCAAACTCACAGCACAATACAACCAAAAACGACTCCATTCCACAATACATTCTACACACACAACCATGGCCCGCACACGTTCCACCACCACCGCCGCAAAGCCCAGCCTCATGGACCGCCTCACAGGCAAGAAAACCCAAACCGCTCGCGTCACAGAATCCACGTCCAGAAACCCAATCACCGGCACCACGACCACCACCAGGAAAACAACAACCCACCCCAGTGGCGTCGGTCACCACGGCCACGCCGGCAAGGGCCCTTTGGCTGGTACGAAGACCACAGCCGTTCGAGGCACTGGTGCCCACCGCGGCCCTGCGACTACCACAAGCCGCACAAAGGCAACGACTGGGACCCAACATCGCAAACCCAGCGTCGGTGATAAACTTTCCGGAGGCTTGACGAACCTCAAGGGGTCTTTGCTGGGGAAGCCTGGTGTCAAGGTGAGTGGTTGATGAATCAGATTGTTCTTTCAGTCGGCGATGGCTGACTGATCTTGCTCTCAGGCTGCTGGAACCCGTCGCGCCAACGGCACTGATGGCAGGGGCACCCACCGCGTCTACTAGCTCGCGCCGTTAACCTGCTGATTGTACGATTGCACGACTGATGGTTACGAATTGGGGGAGAATCTGTTGTTGCTAATTTTTCTTGATTCATGATACCCGCATGATAACTTTATTGAATGTTACCTGGTTCCAAGACTTCCATGATCATTACCACCACTTGTGCAAGGTATAGGATCAACTGATGGGGATGCCCTACATCGATTTATCATTGAATCACAATCCGAATTGGTCTAGTGGCTAGGATTTGTCGCTCTCAATCATCGAAAGATGATCAGTTCCGACAAGGCCGGGGTTCAATTCCCCGATTCGGAATCAGCATATCCTTTTGCTTTTAGTCTCTGTTGCTTCGATCATTTGGGATCGATGTGTAATTTGATTCTTTCTTTTACCTCTTCGAGGTTGGCGAACCTAAGAAATCCCCTCTTGTCTCGCGATGACGAGAAAAGGGCTTGCCCTTTTGCACGATCGTTGCAATGCAGTCAGCTGTTCCAGACTGGAACCGCATCTTCTTTCGTCTTTTTCTAAGGGGGCACTGCTGCCTTGCACCATACCACTTTTTCTGATTCGTTGCATTGTTGTCGAGGCCTGAAAGCGACGATTGTGCGACATTGACTCCGACGTCGTCAGACTGATCAGCTACGGATCACAAAACTTCCGTCTTTCTTCCCGAAGCTGAAAGTGCATACGACTCATCAACATCATCTCTGCCCTCAACCCTATACGTGTTCCTAAAGGCTGAGAACGACAACGAGAATACTCAACAGAGAACCACGCAACCAGGAACATTGGACGGACGAATCAATGCGTATTTGACAGGCAACGTCCGCAAAGGGTCCAAAAGTCTCTTCAGCAGGCCCCTGCTTGTCGCAAATCTAAGTTCAATGATGGTCCATGGCTCGGTCGAGTGTCAACCATCCCATAAAGCTCCGATTTTGCAACCTTGTGAAGACGGCATTGATCGCGGGGTGGAATGGAGACGGTTGCTTTGTCCTCCGTATGATCGAAGGTTTGGCTTTGTCTGTTCCCTCATGCTGAATGTCAGTCTTCATATTGTCTGCGGGACGTCCATGGGCTTGGAGAAAGGATGATGATAGTGCTATTCACTATCGATTTGCCTGTACATCGCACGGTCTTGATGTCTTAGCCATGGTAGGGATGTGATGTTTAGACTCGACGATGAGTAACTGATAGCTGTTGGCAATGGACCGCTTGTGCGGAAGCTGTGGTCCATAGTACTGGGACTGGATGTGAGGTTATATATATGCCCTGTCATGCCCTCTACACATGTTGCATGTTCGGTTCGTTCTTGACTGCACGGGCCCGTAATGTGCATGCCTTCAGAACACAGTCAGTACATCTAGCCCAACTGGCTGAAGTGCTACGCCAACACTGACCAGGATCCAGGTAACAATACATCCAATACGAAGGCCATAACCGAAAGCACTCACCTTCTCGGCATCGATACCAAATCCCGAGCCATCATCAACATCATCAAAAAATGTGCTCATATACCTACCTCCGATACCGCTGCGGTTGCGACTACTATATGCTATGGGATAGCATCGAGTTCTGCAACAGTAGGATATTCTCAAGCTACACGGCCGACGGCTGGTCAAACGACATGTGCGAGACGCAAGACGTCACTTTCGATGGTATTAGCAGTAGTAGGTACTGTGGCGAGTGCAGCGAGGATCATACGTTGGAGTTCCAGTTGGATGAATGAATGAATGAATGCACGAGAGATAAGGGATGACTGGGGGCGTGATGAGTTCAATGGTTAAACGACGACTTGAGTTGTGCGGGTATTTTTGGTATGGGTTTGGATTGTTGTGGTTGCCTTTCAAGTGGACATGAGAAAGGATTCGGGGCTGAAGGTGTTGGGATGTCTCTGCGAAAATCCTTCTGCGGCAGCACGGCAAGTAGAGTATTTGACTAGGCTACTGTTCATCTATAATCTCGAATCAGCATCAGTCAGAGATACACACTGTACTCATGTAACCTCGGGTACACAAGGTTTCGTGTTGTATGACTTGATTTGCCGGCTCTGACGCGATCGATCATGCTCGCATGACGGCGAGTGGGAACAAAAAAAGAACAACGTTTCCACTACTCACCGGCCATCACGCGACAATTGCCGTTTGGTTAGGCGGGCAATCTTATGTTATTGCAACATGTCCCACATGGCCTGTGTGACGCAGCCTCGTGCATTTCTCCGCTTCCTTGGCCCTGTCTCCCCCATGTCCCCCAGTCTCTTCCCTTGTTCGAATGTTCCCGCCATCTTCTTTTCCATGCTACTGCTGCACCCCGACATCATCCCGCCCACGCCTGGCCTTCTCCCGCTCGCACTACACTTCTCCGACATGCCCTCACGACGTGAGGCAAAAGCCGTGGACGGCCTGTGACCAGTCACATGGTGTATCCGAGTGGAGCTTTCACGGAAACCCGTTCACTACGCTGCATGCAATCCTGCACACCGCTGCTAGCAAGCACTGCCTGCCTGCAACTACCGGCAGGCACGAGGCAAGGGCTGCTTGTCTGTGTCGAGTATGGCTATAAGAGCGTTGCAACAATGTCTTAGATGGGCTTGATCATCCTCTTTCCCCCTGCCCTTTCTAAATCCTTGTCTTCCGACTGTGAGTTCCTAAGAGACTCACTACAGTCATCACTATGAAGACTTCTTTAGCCGTCTCCTCGGCGTTGGCTGTGCTACTCGAGACAGCCCTGGCTGCCGACACCTGTGTACACCTGGGATACTCTTCATACAACGGAGCCGCTCTTCCTAATGGCGTTACACAATGGCTCGGTATTCGTTATGCCGCACCGCCTCTAGGAGACCTTCGATTTGCCGCGCCCCAAGACCCGCCTGCTGTCGAGGGGATTGTGGAAGCAGATAAACATGGTCCCATATGCCTGGCTACACTATCTAATGGGGAACTGGCTCCACTGTCGTCGCCGACGAGGAACGAGGATTGCCTGTTCATGGACATCTACGCCCCGAGTAACGCCACCGAGACATCCAAGTTGCCTGTGATGTTCTTTATCCAGGGTGGCGGCTTCAACACGAACTCGAATGCCAACTTCAACGGCTCTGGACTCGTGCTCGCAAGTGAGATGAACATGATCGTTGTGACTTCGAACTACCGCGTGGGACCTTACGGCTTCCTTGCAAGCCAGGAAGTGCTCGAAGGCGGCAGTATCAACAACGGCCTGAAGGACCAGAGGAAGGCTATGGAGTGGGTGCAGCAGCACATCGAACACTTCGGTGGAGATCCAGGCCATGTCGTGCTCTCAGGTGACAGTGCAGGAGCAGCAAGCATCAACCTTCATCTGACGGCATATGGCGGCCGCGACGACCACCTCTTCCACGCCACAGCAGCAGAATCCCAATCCTTCGCCACCATCAACACCGTCCCTGAGAGCCAGTTCATGTACGACAACCTCGCCATCCGCGCTGGCTGTGCCTCATGCAACGACACTCTCGCGTGCCTGCGCGCTCTGACGGCCGACGAACTACAGGCCGTAAACTACAACACGCCCTTCCCCGGAGCCCAAGACCCCCCTCTCTACATGTACGGCCCAACGCTCGACAACGACTTCATCAAAGAATACACCTACCCGGCCTACGCCAACGGCAACTTCGTCCAACTCCCCGCCATCTACGGCGACGCGCAAAACGAAGGCACAGTCTTTACGCCCAACAGCACCGCCAACATCTCCGACGCGGACACCTTCCTCAAAGCCCAATTCCCCTACATCACCCTCGCCCAGCTGCGCGAATGGAACGCCCTCTATCCCGTCGAAGACTACCCCCAATTCCCTGACTCGGGCCGCTACTGGCGCCAAGCGTCCACCGGCTACGGCGAAATGCGCTACAACTGCCCCGGGCTCTTCATCAACGCCGTCTACGCCCGCCTCAACATCCCAGCCTGGAACTACCTCTGGGACGTGAAAGACCCGCCCGCCGAAGCCTCCGGCCTAGGAGTCACGCACACGGTGGAGATCAACGCCATCTGGGGCCCGACGTACCTAAACGGCGCGCCCAAGAGCTACATGCCCGGAGGCGTGAATGCGGCGATTGTGCCGGTGGTGCAGGGGTACTGGACCAGTTTCATCCGCTCCAAGAACCCGAATACTTTCAGGCGGGCGGGCACGCCGGCGTGGGAGGCTTGGACTGGTGGGAA